>Ga0070741_10000158_pt1 | contig 253424 bp, 221 predicted proteins | sample Coa_R1_4_FD_66440 | JGI IMG/M metagenome (GOLD analysis project Ga0070741, IMG submission 66440) | Surface soil microbial communities from Centralia Pennsylvania, which are recovering from an underground coalmine fire - Coalmine... | ecosystem: Environmental > Terrestrial > Soil >... | reverse complement strand
ACCAGACGCAGATCGACGCCGCGCTCAAAGCCGCGCCGGGAATTGTGGGAGAACTGCTCGCGTAGGTCTGTGCTTTCCCACCCTTGCGGCAAAGACAAAACGCCGCAAGGATGGGGCACCCAGAATGGTTCGTGGTGTGTTTCACAAAAGGTTTTGTGAAAGGGCAGGACTTCAGTCGTGCCGAAAAGGGCGTTAAAATCTCCGGGGCTTTAGCCCCGGAGGGACCATAGTAAACCGCTGCGCGATTTCAAAACCCTTTGCCTAGTAGCGCCGCAGATGGAAGCTGTACGCTACGCCGCCGGAAATGATCGGGTACGTCTTCAGCGGATCGAGATCGCTCTTGTACTTCGTGATCTGTGCCTGCAGATTGGCCTGCACGCTGGGATCGGTGGCGACGTTCACGCAATTCAAACCCTGCGCGTCGCACACCTGGCCTGACGTGAGCGCGATGTTGAGCGAGGGCGCGCCGACAAACGCGACACCCACTTCGACCGGAAACGACCAGTGCCCGCCGTTGTGCGGCAGCATATTCCCCCATCCGGTTGTGAGCGTGAAAGCCGGCTTGCGGGTGTTCAGGCCAAGGCTGCCATTGCCCATCACGGGATTCGTCGAAGAGGCATAGTAGGTGTAGTCGTTAAGCGTGAAGCTTGTGCCACCCTGCACGCTGAACGTAGCGGTGGCTCCGTTGTTGTTGTAGAACAGCAGCCCCGGACTCACGCGAAAGCCGTGATTGGGAAAGGGAAAGACATCTGCCGCCACACCTGCCGAAGCAAGATTTAGCTTCGCGTCTACATTGAAGCCGTTGGTCGAGATGCCGTTGTCGGTGAACTTGAAGACGTTGCCGGTACCGCGCAGATTCACGTACCGGTTCACGTTGGTCGCAGCCATCATGTTGATGCCTAGTGGCGAGATGCCGCCGCCGAACGCGAAACGTGAAAACGGGGCCGAGGCCGACGCAACCGGCAGGCTGGGACGCATCGTCTGACTTGCTGAACCGCCTCCGCCTGGATCGGCGGCGACGAAATTCTGCACAAGGCTTGATGAAGGCTGGGCGACAACCGGCACTGCGAGAATCAGCGGCAGCGCGAGCAGAATTTGCGAGAAGGAGGGGGATTTACACTTCATTTAAGTCAGTACGTCTCCATTTAGAATTCGAAAACTTCAGCGGACGATGTTGCGGGTTTAGTCCGATCGAGCGCTTGAAAAATGCGATGCAATGCTATCTATTCATCGTCCAACAAAAGTTTCTAGATAAGGGTACTTTTGGATTTCCTTCAGGCTAGCACGGATCAAACTCGCTTCCCTGATAAGCTTGGCGCATGGCCGATACCGCAAAAGTTGTAAGGCTGCGCCGCAGCCTGCTGGCGTGGTATGAGCGCTATCGGCGTGATCTGCCGTGGCGCAACAGCCGCGACCCGTATGCCATCTGGGTCTCTGAGATCATGCTGCAGCAGACGCGCGTCGCAGTGGTCATCGAGCGGTATCAGGCTTTTCTCGAGCGCTTTCCTACCATCGTTTCGCTGGCTCTTGCACCCGAGCAAGAGGTGCTGGCACTGTGGAGCGGCCTCGGCTACTATCGCCGCGCGCGCATGCTGCACAAGGCAGCGCAGTTTGTGGCCGAGCATCTCAGAGGCCGTCTGCCTGCGACCGCTGAAGAACTGCGGCTGCTGCCGGGCATCGGCGCTTACACGGCCGCGGCCATCGCCAGCATCGCCTACAACGAGCCGGTCGCTGTGGTCGACGGGAACGTGGAACGCGTGCTCTGCCGCATGGCAGGCTGGGAGGCGGGCAGCCGCGCCGGTGGCGCCATGCTCAAGCGCAAGATCGGCAACCTGGCCGATGAGCTCGTCGATCCCGAACGGCCCGGCGACTTCAACCAGGCAGTCATGGAGTTGGGAGCGACACTTTGCCTGCCGCGCAATCCGCACTGTCTGGTCTGCCCGCTCAGCGGCGACTGCAAGACGCGCGGCGAACACAAGCGGCCGCCCCGTGCGCCCATGCTGAGCCGCGAAGTTTCTTACGCGCTCTCGGTGCGCACCAGCCGAAGGTCAACCAAGATGAGCTCCATTGGAGGACGCGAAGTGCTGCTGGAGCAGCGATCGACCTCGGCCAGTGTGATGCCCGGCATGTGGGAGCTGCCTCGGTTGAGCGAGACCGCCGTTCCCGAGGAAGAACTGCGCATGACCGTGCGCCACGCCATCATGCAGGTGAACTACTACGTACGCATCCGCACCGTGTTTGAAGACGATGTCGATATGCTCACCGTGGACTCCGGCAAGCGGCGATGGGTTCCGCTGGCCGATGCCGCGGGCATGGCGCTCACCGGCCTTGCGCGCAAAGTGCTCACGCGCGCGCATCTGCTGCCGACGGCGCCGCTTGACTCCATTGCGCCGCAGCCGGAGCCGGACGTAGTCTGAATGGGCATTTGCTTCGCGCGTTACGCCTTCCCTATCTCTCTTTGCGGAGATTGCATGAAACACAATTTCGCTCTGATCTCTCTGGCGGCGATCACTCTCGTCGCGAATTTCACGCGCGCGCAGCAGCCCGCAGCGAGCGCAGTTCCCGCCATTGCCGGTCTGCCGCCGGCTGCAAGCGCGGCCGCCGCTTCCATCGATCCTGAAAAGATTCGCGCGCATGTGCGCTTTCTCTCGCTCGATCTGCTCGAAGGCCGCGGCCCCGGCACGCGCGGCGCCGAGCTGGCTGCGGAATATATTGCGACACAGTTCGCGCTCTCCGGCGTCGAGCCTGCTGGCGACAACGGCACCTATTTCCAGCGTGTTCCGCTCTATGCCGTGCACACCGTGGATGACAAAACGAAATTTTCGTTCGTGCCCGCAAATGGAGAGCCGGTTGACCTGGCATACGGATCAGAGGTTGTCGCCAAAGACCAGACCGGACAGGCCGTAGCCGATATCGATGCGCCGATCGTCTTTGTCGGCTATGGCATCAATGCGCCCGAGTACCACTGGAACGACTACGCGGGGCCGGATGGCCATGATCTCGACGTGAAGGGCAAGGTGGTTCTCGTCATCGTCAACGAGCCACCTTCGACTGACGAAAAGTTTTTCAAAGGCGCGGCGCTCACTTACTACGGGCGCTGGACCTACAAGTACGAAGAGGCCGCGCGGCGCGGAGCTGCCGGCGTGCTGATCATTCATCGCACCGATCTCGCCAGCTATGGCTGGGAGGTGGTGCGCAACTCGCAGGCAGTAGAGAAGAGTTATCTCGAAGGCGATCCGTCAGCTACGCTGCGCGCTGCGGCATGGATTCAGCACGACATCGCGCAGAGGCTGTTTACGTTGGCGGGGCTCGACGATCTCGACCAGGCCATCGATCGTGCGGGCAAACGCGGAGCATTTCACGCTGTTGAGCTTCCGGTCAAGTTACATGCTCATATCGAGAGCCGCGTGCGTCGCTACGTGAGCGCCAATGTCGTGGGCCGCGTGCGCGGCGCCGCAGATGGTGGCAATGCGGTTCTGTACACGGCGCACTACGATCACCTGGGCATCGATCCCGACGCGCAGGGCGACAACATCTACAACGGCGCGGCGGACAACGGCACGGGCTGCGGCATTCTGCTGGAGATGGCACGCGCCTTTGCGCGGGCATCCAAGCGGCCGCCGCACGATATGTACTTCGCTGCTGTGACGGCTGAAGAACAGGGCCTGCTCGGCTCGCAGTATCTCGGCATGCATCCGCCGGTGCCCGCAGGCAAAATCACGCTCGATCTGAACTACGACATGCTGTTGCCCATCGGCGTACCGCGTTCGGTGAGCCTGGGCGGCGCGGAGCGCATCGATTTCTGGCCGACTGTACAACGTGTCACCAAAGACTTCGATCTTACGCTTGAACCCGATCCCACTCCTGGCGCTGGACACTACTACCGCTCCGATCACTTCTCACTGGCGCGCGTCGGCATTCCCGCATTTTCGGTTGACCAAGGCGAGCTCTTCGAGGGCCACGATCAGGCCTGGGGTCGCGCGCAGATGGAAGACTACGTGGCGCATCACTATCACCAACCGTCTGACGAGTACCACGCCGACTGGGACTTTCGCGGCAACGCCAAGCTGGCGCGCTTCGGCTTTGTGCTGGGCTGGCTGGCCAGCGAACAGGCGAAGCCGATCGAATGGCAAACTGGAGACGAGTTCGAGAAGACGCGAAAGGCGAGCGAGAGCCGCTAGTAGTAATCCGCGCAGCTCAGGTAGTAGCCACAGTGCGTGCAGACCAGCTTGCAGCGATGGCCTTGCAGCCGGTGCCCGCAGGTGGGGCATATCTGGCAATGGTGATCAATAGCCTCGGTATCAGCACGGGTATCGCCGGCGCGGGTATTGCCGGCTGGCGAATCGCCCTCAAAAACGGCGCAGGCAGCCGCTTCACCATGTGAGAAATCCGCATGAAAATCTGGATCAAATGCCTGAGGTCTCTGCGGCAGCATGGTCGACAGATTAGCATGGAGAAGGGCCGCCTCCTGCCGCTCCAATCCAGGCAGGTCCAGGCAGGTGCCCAATGCGGCAATACCGGGCGAACGTCTTCGGCTTCCCTGCGCAGTTTACCCCCGGGCAACCACGACTTTGAACGAGAGGATCCTCGAATCCCAAGGAGGGAATCATGGCAAGCAAAGCAAGTGCAGTTTGGACAGGTTCACTGAAGGAAGGCAAAGGCACGATCTCCACCGCGACCGGCGTGCTGAGCAATGCGAACTACTCATTTGCGACCCGCTTTGAGGGCGCATCCAGCGGCACCACGCCCGAGGAACTGATTGCGGCCGCGCATGCAAGCTGCTTCTCCATGGCGCTGGGCGCACAGCTGGGTGGCTCAGGCCTCACACCTGAGTCGATCTCGACCGAAGCGGCGGTGACGCTGGCTAAGGTAGACGACGGTTTCAAGATCACCAAGATCGCTCTCAACACCACCGCCAAGGTGCCGGGCGCAAGCAAAGAGGTCTTCGACACGGCTGCCGCGAACGCCAAGGCGGGTTGCCCCATCTCGAAGCTCTTCGCGAACAACACCGAGATCACGCTCGACGCCAAGCTGGTGTAAGCGGGTCCGCCGAATCAATCACGACATCCCTCCCCATTCCGCAATGGTTCAAGCGTGTTTGGGGCGGGATGTTTGTTTTTGGTGCGCTTTCCAATTGCGTTCAATCGAGAAGAAAAGCGGCAGATTACGATCTACAGCAAATTTCTATAACGACGGCTCTGACGATGCGCCCGAGCTGGGCGTCTTCCTGAATCTCGAAACGATCCATGATTTGAGAGAAGACTCCGTCTTGCCGAAACAGGAGACTATGGCGCTCTTCGAGCGTCTCGCTGTAGATGGTTTTGAAGGCGTTCAGCTGACGACAGACGTGCCGGCTCCTTCTGGCGCACATGCATGGGCGCATCGCCAGCCCCGGCTGCATGCAGGTTTCCATCGATTCCGATTTGTCGGCGCGGCCTGCGCAGGCGCATGGCCTGGTCGACTATCTGCCCCATTTCAAAGAAATGTGGACGAAAGCGATGCATGGTTTTCTGCGCGCGGCGGGTGAAGGAGACGTGCTGATCTTCACGCCGGAGCTTCTGTCGAAGACCTATTACTACGCGCGGATGTTTCCCGACGGTTCCGGAGGCCTTGCCGAAGAATCCGATCGTTATGAGCAGGCGCTTCTCTTGAAAGACTTGGCTCATGCATGCTTTGCAGAGGCAAAACATCAATCGTGAATGGGGCACGCGCGGCGATTCTCGCCGATTCCCCGCGTCTTGGAATAGTGATTTTCGAGTCGCCGGTAATACGGAACGAGGTTGTTGTGTGATCAGTGGTGGGTGAAATCGACTGCCATTGCGACAAGCCACACGGGGATTGTCATCAACCACCAAATGCCACTTCGTCGTTGTCGGCGGGCAACGGTGAACCCACCCCAAATCAGATTCAACAGAATAAACACAGCCCAAATGGGAAAAACAGATAAAGACCAGATAAATGGCTCTCCTGTTACGCTGTGTAGCCCTACTGCACGCTCCTGCGCTGGGACCCACGCCTTGGAAGCTGCAACCACATAGCCGGCAGCTCCGACGAAATTGATTGTGAAGAGGAGCGGCCCCCAAGACCGGGCTTTGGCATCGTGTTTGTACGACTGTGCGGAGTTCATACCACGATCCCTCATGCAGAGATTTTAGCTGCGCCATAGGAGCGAAGACTGGATTGTTAGCGTCTGATCGGCAACTTTGAAAGACATTGGAGTCGTATCTCGCAGCAGGGCCAAAAGTTCAAACTGCGCCGCTGCTTCTTTCTCCTGGATTTGACACCGCTTTCCGCATTTGCGAGACTCAAAGTTACTGCCTGTTCAGCAGTTCCCGCTGAACGAGTCTCCCGTGCCGAAGTGGCGGAATTGGCAGACGCGCATGGTTCAGGTCCATGTACTCGCAAGGGTGTGGGGGTTCGAGTCCCTTCTTCGGCACCAATAAATTACTTCAAACGATTTTTCCGGAATCCATCCATCTGAAATTGACGGACTGTCAACGACGGACGGTCTCCTGATCGCTCGCGAAGGCTTGGTCTCATCGCCCAGGGAAACAGGTCTGAAGTTGCCGATCCGCGAGAACTGAGACGTGTCCAAGCACCTGCTGTGAACCGCTTTGCGCCTCAAATTGTGCGACCATCGATCCCACAAAAGAGTTACATTGAGCCACTCCTCTGCAGCAGCCAGAGAAATATTACCGGCGGAGCGCCAGCGATTGAGGCTCTAACAGCGAGGAATCATCGCAATAAAGTCGTGTGCGCGCGTGTTGCGTTTTCAAACGGCCTGAAGATTAGCCTCCGATCCGCCGATTCTACTGGAGTGATTCAAATCACATCTTGGTGTCGAGATTTACTCCACACTGGATTTCGCAATCGGGGGAGGGCTTATATGGCTAATGTAAAAACAATCACTAAACTAGTTGGCACCGAGAGATCGATCGCAACGCAGGATATCGAATCCCTTCGCAGGCGTTTTGAGATCATGCAGGACGAAAGACTTCAGTCTCCTGCCAGGATCCCGACCAACGCCAGCGATCCGTCTGCGTGCGCTACGACACATCGTCTTTTTGTTCGGATTTATTACGCACCCAGCCAAAAAGATCAATTGACGCGTTAGCAGAATCGAGGCGGCTACCAATTGCCGCCTGACTCATGCGCGATCCTGACCCGCAAACGCTGCGGCCATCGTCGGCTGAAATTTCATGCCTCTTCCCTCACCCTACCGGGTGAGATTCCTGCACGATCTGTGTGAGTCTCTAGGCAAAGCCTGCCCAGTACCCTTTTAGAAACTGCTCCTCTGGTATTACTGCCCAGCCGGAGGTGTGAAGCGGCTGACACGTTCGTAAAATTGTTCCTCTACCTTGTGAGCGCTACAGTGGGTTGCGTGAAAGGTAGAAAGCAAATGCACACCACTGTTCCCCTTGCAGTGCTGATGATCTTCGCAGTTGCCCCGTTCGCCACCTTCTCGATCCGGATGCATACCGTCCGCCAGAAAGAGAAAGAGTCGGAAAGAGCATGGAAGATCGTCGCGAAATATATCGTCTGACGCGGTGCAGGAGCGTCCGCTACCTGCGGTACTGCTCGTCCGTGACGTGTTCCATCCAGTCGACGGCCTTGCCATCGAGCTTCTCTTGAACCGCGATGTGCGTCATGCCTGTGCTCGGCGTTGCGCCGTGCCAGTGCTTTTCGCCCGGCGAGAACCAGACCACGTCGCCCGGCCGGATCTCCTCGACGGGGCCGCCCCACCGCTGAGCCCATCCGCAACCCGCCGTCACAATCAGCGTCTGCCCGAGAGGGTGTGTATGCCACGCCGTGCGCGCGCCGGGCTCGAAGGTCACGCTTGCGCCCTGCACCCGCGCCGGCTCCGTCGTCTGGATCAACGGATCGATGCGCACCGCGCCGGTGAACCAGTCAGCCGGCCCTCTATTCGAAGCCTGTGAACCTGCTCGCTTGATCTCCATGGCGCAGACTCCCTCAGGTTAGTTTGCCACTTGGGCCGTGTCTGGCTCTACGAGCCCTGGCTCTCGATCCACGCCAGCCGGCGCTTGTCCTCGAACCAGCGCGCCGTGATTACCCCGAAGAGGAAGCCGCCGATGTGCGCGAGATACGCCACGCCGCCCCGCTGCACATGGGCCACAGAGCCCACGTCGATGACTTGGGTAAGGAACCAGAAGCCGATCAGCAGCGAGGCTGGAATGAAGGTGATCCTCCAGAAGATGAAGAAGAACAGCACGGCCTTGATGCGGTCACGCGGATAGGTGATGATGAACGCGCCCATCACCGCGGCAATTGCTCCGCTCGCACCCAGGCTGGGAATCGTGGACGCTGGGCTGGCCAGCACCTGCGCCAGCATCGCCACCAATCCGCCAAGCAGATAAAACACCAGATACCGCCCCCGGCCCATCGCGTCTTCGATCTCCGGGCCAAAGGCCCACAGAAAGATCATGTTGCCAATGATGTGCATCCAGCCGCCATGCATGAACATCGACGTAAGCAGCGTGATGAGGTGCTGGCCGGAAGTAATCAACGCCGGAATCGCCGACCACTGCGCCACGAATGCATCGCCATACACCAGCTCCTTCAAAAAGACGTAGACGTTCACCGCGATCAGCACAGCCGTCACAACCGGCTTGCGCAACGTCCGCCGGGACGCATCGCCTAAGGGAATCAAGCCTCCCATGCAGTCTTCCTCCGTTAGTCTGGATTCCGTAGGTCTGATGCACACCCGGTATTCGCAAGCGTAACACCGGATTTGTCATACTGAGCGCAGTTTGGCGTCAAACGAAGTCGAAGGATCTGCGGTTTATTTTTCACGCGCCAAAGAACTTCTCCACATCCGTAATCGTCTGCGTCATGCGATACGGCGGCAGGCTGGCCAGAAACGTCTGCCCATAGCGCTGCGTGCGAATGCGTGGATCCAGCAGCACCAGCACACCGCGATCTTCGAGCGAGCGAATGAGACGCCCGAAGCCCTGCTTCAGCGTCAGCACCGCCTCGGGCACCTGGTAGTCGAAGAACGGCCGCCCGCCGGCTTCCTCAATCGCTTTCATCCGCGCCTGCACCACGGGATCATTCGGCACCGCAAACGGCAGCCGGTCGATGATGACGCAGCTCAGCGCCTCGCCCTGCACGTCGACGCCCTGCCAGAAGCTCGACGTGCCGAAGAGCACCGCATTCGGCGTTATGCGGAACTCTTCGAGCAGCGCCTTGCGCGGCGCCGACCCATGCAGCAGGATCGGGTAGTCGAGCACCGGCAGCAACCGCTCGTACAGGTCGCGCATCTGGCTGTAGCTCGTAAAGAGGCAAAACGCGCGGCCCCGCGAAATTGTGAGCACCCGCTCGATGCATCGCGCCGCTACCTCGGGAAAATCGGGATCGCGCGGATCGGGCATCTCCGGAGGCAGGTAGAGCAGGGCCTGCTCGCCATAGCGGAAGTGCGAAGGCACCACCAGCTCGCGTGCGCCCTCACCTGTGTTGCCCAACCCCAGCCTGCGGCGCAGATGCTCAAAGCCTCCCTGCACGGTGAGCGTCGCCGAGGTGAGCACGACCGTCGGAATCGGCTCGAAGACCAGCTCGCGTAGCAGCTCCGAAACGTCGATCGGCGTGGCCTGCAGATACGTCGTCCGATTTTGCGAGCGGAAAGATCGGCTACTGCCGGCATTTTTCTCTCCTCCGCCACCCACGGCCCGCCGCTCCAGCCAATACACCATGTTGCTCGCATTCGATTCGAGCAGAAACTCTAGTTCGCCCCTCAGCCTCGCTACGCGCTTCTTCAATCCCGGCGCTTCGTCGATGCCATTAAGCCGCTCCATCTCCGCTTCCATCTGCTTGAGCACGGCACGCACGCTCAGGTACAGATCGCCCGACGACTCCAGAAACTCCTCGCGCGCCGTGAAAGGCTGCCGCCCGTCGCCGGCCATCGGCAGTCCGGCAAAGAACAGCCGCGCCCGGTCGCGCATCTGCTGCGTCACCGCGGGCAGATGGCCCGCGCCCTCTTTGCCGCGCAGCAGCACATCAGTATCGCGCGCGAGCTCCTCAAACCGCACATTGCTCACCGAAAGCCCGAAGTAGCTCGACGCCACCTCTTCCAGCTCATGCGCCTCGTCGAAAATCACCGCTGCCGCCTCGGGCAGAATGCCTGCATCCGGTGCGCCCGCAGCCTCCTGCTTCACGCTCAGGTCGGCAAAAAACAGATGGTGATTCACGATGATGATGTCCGATTCGAGCGCCCTGCGCCGCATCTCGGTGATGAAGCAACGCCGGTAATCCGGACACGTCGAGCCCAGGCAGGCATCGGCCCGCGCGTCGAGCTTTTGCCACAGCGCGCTTGACTCCGGCAGCCCGGAAAGCTCTGCCCGGTCCCCTGTCTCCGTGATCTTCTCCCACTCGGCGATTTGCCGATATTGGTCGATCTCTTCCAGACCCGAGAGAATCGGCTGCTCACGTAGCGCGACAAGTTTGTGCCGGCAGAGATAGTTGGCACGGCCCTTCATGTAGCAGACCTTCAGGTCGCCGAGCAGCGTTTCGAGAAAGGGAATGTCGCGGAAATAAAGCTGATCCTGCAGGGCCTTGGTGCCCGTCGAGACAATCACCCGCTGGCCCGTGCGCAGCGCCGGCAGCAGATAGGCCAGCGTCTTGCCCGTTCCGGTTCCCGCCTCCACGATCAGGTGCCGCCGCTCGCTTAGCGCCCGCTCTACCGCTTTGGCCATCTCCAGCTGGTTGGGCCGGTACTCATATGGCAGGGGCGAGCGCGCCAGAATGCCGCCCGGCGAGAAAAACTCATAGAGGGAGGGCAGCGTGCGGGTTGTGGTTTCACCGGAGGGCATGGGAGCCGAACGCCGGATGGGGCGCTTTCTCCATCATAGTGAATGGGGCGAAACTGCGGCGAAATCATCCCCTGTCGCCCTGCGTGAGACCATAAATCTTGCGCGTTGGAGATTCCCCATCGACCTCACGGCCCTCTACATTGTGCTGATCATTTTTGTGGCCACGCTGATCCGCTCGGCGCTCGGTTTTGGTGAGGCGCTGGTTGCGGTGCCTCTGCTGGCCGCGGTGATTCCGGTGCGCGTGGCTGCGCCATTGGCGGTGCTGCTCTCCGTCACCGTGGCCGCCATCGTCGTTGTGCAGGACTGGAAAAAGATTCATCTCCAGAGCACGTTGTGGCTTTTGCTGCCCACGCTGCTCGGCATCCCGCTCGGCCTTCTGCTGCTCACCCATGGTCCGCAGCGGATGGTCAAGGTAACGCTGGCCCTGCTGATACTGGCGTTTTCGATCTATTGCCTCATTGGCCGCGCGCCGGTCGAGCTCAAGCAAGACAGCCGCGGCTGGCTCCTGGCTTGCGGCTTTCTCGCCGGTGTCTTCGGCGGCGCGTATGGCATGAACGGCCCGCCACTGGCGGTCTACGGATCGATGCGGCGCTGGTCGGCCCCACAGTTTCGCGCCACGCTGCAGGCGTACTTTTTGCCTGCCAGTTTGCTGGGCGTGATTGGCTACTGGCTTTCCGGGCTGTGGGTTCCTGCCGTGACGCACGACTATCTACTCTCGTTGCCGGCTGCCGTGCCTGCCGTCTTTCTGGGCAGGATGGTCAATCACCGGCTGAACCAGGAGGTGTTTCGCAAGTATGTCTATGCAGGGCTGGCGGGGATCGGGTTGCTCCTGCTGGCGCAGGCCGTCAACTTTTCGCAGTGGCTTCAGCAGTGGTCGGGTCAATAACTCGCACCACGCGCGCCACGCTGTTGGCGGGGAAGCCGCCTTGCGCCGCATGTTCGCGCACCATCGCCTCATTGGGCGCGATGTATACGCAGTAGATCTTGTCCGCCGTCACGTAGCTTTGCTGCCATTGGATCTCCGGACCCAGGTTGCGCAAAACGCTGCAGGACTTTTGGGAAATCGCGTGAAGCTGTTCGTCAGTGAGTGAGCCGGCCCCGGGAATTTCGCGCTCGATTACGAACTTCGGCATGGATCCAACCCTCCAGGGAAGAAATGGGTGCAAAGAGAGATAGTGTAGGCGCAGCTTCAGTCGTTGCTCAGAAAATAAATTGCAAAAGCCACTAGGCCCCGCGAATCACACGGCAGTCGTAACAAAGTTGACTAAGTCCACTGGACTAAGCATAATGAATCCATGTCCTATACGGTTCACCAGGCGAAGACCAACTTCTCGCGGATTCTCCGGGAAGTTGAAGCAGGTGAGGAAGTTATCGTCACTCGCGGCAATAAGCCGGTGGCGCGCATTACGGCAATCGAGAAGCCGACCGTCACGCGCCGAGTTCCGGGAGGGTTTGAGGGATTGGTTCAGGCAGATGACAGCGCCTTCGCTCCACTGAACGATCAGGAACTCATGGAGTATGGTTTCGGGTTCGTGCTCGGCGGTGATGCCGAGACTAAAACCGGGCACAGTGGATGAGATACCTACTCGACACGCATATCTACTTCTGGTATCGCAGCTCACCTCAGCGGCTGTCTCCCGCGCTTCTTGATGTGCTGACTGACCGTTCGCAGGAGATTTTGATTTCTGTGGCTACTCCGTGGGAACTGGCCATCAAGACCGGAAGCGGCAAGCTTGACGCCGCACAGTTGCTGGTTGACTTCGAAATGCGGGAAACGGCAGCCGGTTTCATCATCGCCGAAGTTCGAACCGCCCAGGCCGTTCGTTCCGGATTATTACCTCCTCATCACCGAGACCCATTCGATCGTCTGCTCGTAGCGCAGGCGCTTGATCTCCGCATCCCTATCATTAGTTCCGATCCTGTCCTCGACCTCTATGGCGTAAAAAGGATCTGGGACTAGAGCGGTTCCACAGTCCATGTGCCCTTGCCGCCACCGCGGAGGGTGGTATTTTTCTTGAGAAAAATACCACTTTGCAGCAACGGCTTCGAGGTATGGCAACTGTGAAACCGCTGTAGTCGCGTGCACCGAAATCGGAAACAACCAGGAGGCTCTTTGCCCAGTTCCCGCAAATCTCGCGCCCATCCACGGACTAAGGTGAGCCCGCAAAGCGCTCCATCGCCGGCGACCATCCCTCTCGTGGCCATTGTCGGGCGGCCGAACGTGGGTAAGTCCACGCTCTTCAATCGGCTCACCGGCAGCCGTCGCTCGATTGTGGGCGATGAGCCCGGCATCACGCGTGACCGCATCTACGGCGAATTTGATTGGGCCGGCCGCCGCTTTCGGCTCGTCGATACCGGCGGCATCGTGCCCGATGATCCCGAGCTGATCCCGACCGAAATCTACAACCAGGCGAAAGTCGCGCTCGACGAAGCCGCCGCGCTGATCATGGTTGTCGATGCCCGCACGGAGCTCGCGAGCCCCGACTACGACCTGGCCCGTCTGCTCACCCGCACTGGCAAGCCGCTGTTTCTTGCCGTCAACAAGGTCGAAGGCGAGGCCATGGCCCTCACCGCGGAAAATTTCCGCCGGCTCGGCATTAAGAATGTTTTCTCCATCAGCGCCGAGCATGGTCTGGGCATCGGCGATCTGCTCGACGCCGTGACAGAGGTAATTCCAGCGCCGGCGGAGGCGGAGCACGCATCGGGCGAAACGCATGAAGAGACCGAAGCCGCCGACGCTGACGCAATCGAAGACGCTGCCGAAGGGAAGAACAAAAAAATCCGCACGCACGGCGAGTACGAGCAGCGCGAAACCTCGATCGCCATCATCGGCCGGCCGAACGTCGGCAAGTCCACGCTGCTGAACGCGCTCACCGGCACTTCGCGCTCCATCGTCTCGCCGATCGCCGGCACCACGCGCGACGCCGTCGACGAGGTCGTCGACTTCGAAGGCTCCGCGCTGCGCTTTGTCGACACGGCCGGCATCCGCCGCAAGGGCAAGACGCGCCTGATGGCTGAAAAACTCAGCGTGGTGATGGCGCGGCGGCATCTCGAAGCGGCAGATGTTGCGCTGCTGGTGATCGACGCAACCGAGGGCGTTACCGCGAGCGATGCGACCATCGGCGGCTATGCGCACGAGAGCGGCCGTAGCGTCATCCTCGTCGTGAACAAGTGGGACGCCGTCACGACCGGCCGCACCGATGGCAAACCTCCTGCCGATCGCGCCATCTTTGAGCGGCAGTTGCGCTCCGTGCTCAAGTATCTGAGCTATGCGCCGGTGATCTTTCTCTCTGCGCGCGAGGCAAAGGCGGGCGACAAAACCATGGTCCGCGTGTTGCGCGAGGTGAAGGCCATTGCGGCCGAGCGGCGCAAGCGCGTCTCCACAGGCCAGATGAACCGCTTCCTTGAAAAAATAGATTTTCAGCGCGCGCCCGTGCCCATGTCGAAGCGCGTTCGCATCTTCTACATGACGCAGGCCGCCGTCGCGCCGCCCACCTTCATTCTCTTCACTGACCGCAACGTCCAACTGCACTTTGCCTTCCAGCGCTTCCTCGAAAACCAGATTCGCGCTGCCTTCGGTTTCGCAGGCACACCCATTTGGTTTAAAGTGAGAGCGCGGAATTCTCCTGAAGATAAGTAGGCCGGCACCGGTCGTAAGCTGCCATAGCCTGTGTACTTCCGCTATCCATAAGCCGGAGTTCCGGCAAGCGAGGATGAGATGAAGAGGGATAGACGCCGGGCGAAGGCTCGGTTTGCAGTCATTTGTTGCGCAATTTCGTTAACGTTTACGGTATCGTTGAGAACGGCTTCTGCGCAGACCACAAATTCGCCGGTTGAGACCACGGCTACAGCCGAGTCGACAGGCTTGAGCCTGCTTGCCCAGCGCAACCAGGAAGCGGTCCACGACGCGCAGAACGGCTGGTGGGCCGAGGCCTACAAAACGCGTGACGAGCGCCTGGAATGGTGGCGCGATGCCCGGTTCGGCTGCTTCATTCACTGGGGCGCCTACTCGGTGCTCGGCGGCGAGTGGCAGGGCAGGCCGAATCCCGGCTATGCCGAGCACATCATGCGCGTCGACAAGATTCCGCTCGCCACATATCGCTCCGAAGTTGCAGCAAAGTTTCATCCCGACGCTTTCAACGCTACGCAATGGGTCTCGCTCATCAAGAGCGCGGGCATGCGCTACATCGTCATCACGTCGAAACACCATGATGGATTCGCTATCTGGCCCTCCGATGTGAATCCGTACAACATTCGCGACGTGGCGCATTTTCAGCGCGATCCCTTGCGCGAATTGGTGGACGCCGCGCGCGCAGCCGGCCTGCATGTCGGCTTCTACTACTCCCATGCGTGGGACTGGGCAGACCCGAATGGAACCGGAAACGACTGGGACTTCCGGAGACCTGCCGGTGACAAACATCTCTACGGCGACAACTGGATGAACGACCATCCCGAGTTGCTCGACAGCGTAGACAAGTACGTCAACACCAAGGCGATTCCGCAGCTGAAGGAGCTGATCGCGCGCTATCACCCTGACATTCTCTGGTTCGACGTGCCGTCGAAGATGCCGCTCTACGACGAAATCGCGGTGATCAAGGCTGTGCGCGAGGCCGGTCCTAACGTGGTGATCAACAGCCGCGCTACGACCGGGTCCTTCAACTTCGGCGACTACAAAGACACCTCCGACCGTCCCGCCGAGCTTCGCCCTACCGAAGGCGACTGGGAAGGCATTCCCACCACCAATGAGTCCTATGGCTGGGACAAGCTCGACCCTGTGCACAAGCCGGCTTCCTACTTCATCCAACTGCTCGCCAAGACTGCGGCCAAGGGCGGCAATATTCTTATGAACATCGGTCCGCGCGGCGACGGCATCATCGACGCGCCCGATGTAGCGATTCTCCAAGGCATCGGCAAGTGGATGGACGTGAACGCTGTGAGCATTCGCGGCACACAGCGCACGCCGCTCGACCGGCAGGCCTGGGGCGACTCGACTGTTCGCGGCAATACCATCTATCTCCACGTGCTGAACTGGCCCGAGCACGGTCATCTCGTCGTAGGCGGACTCGAGGGCCCGGTGAGCCGCGCTTATCTGCTCGCCGATCCTGCTAAAAAGCCTCTCCAAACTGCGCGAATCAATCCCCTCGATCTCTCTGTGCGACTGCCTGAGTCCGCTCCTGATCCTGTCGATACGGTCGTTGTTCTCGAGATGACGGAACCGGTCCACGGCGTCACCGGAAGGCTGTTGGCCAGCGAGGCTCTCGACAACCAGTTGCTCGGCTTTGATGCGCAGGCCGCCGGCGGGAAATTCAGCTATGGGGACGGCAAGACGAATCGCTACTATGTCGATGGTCTTGAGAATCCCGCAAGCAGTTTGAGCTGGCAGATCCGCACCGATCGACGCACCAGCTATCACGTCACGCTCAAGACCAGCTCGCTCAGTCCCACCGCTGCGCCCGGCACAATGTACAGCCTGCGCTTCGGCGACCAGACGCTTACCGCCGCGGCGCCCGCCACAGCCAAGCCCACCGACGTAGCTACCATTGATCTCGGCACGCTGCACGTCACGCCCGGCGAGGTACAGCCGCTGGTGCTCACACAAACCGGCACGCAGCGACCCATGCACTTCTTCGAGATCGATTTGGCGCCTGCCAAATAAACAAAACGCCGGCACCGCTTCAGGCCGTGCCGGCGCATACAACTTCGTACGTCGCGAACTAAAACGTGATCCGGCCCGCCAGCTGCACAATGCGCGGTCCGTGGCTGCCGTTGATCTGGCCGAAAGTTGCATTCTGTTGCGTGCTCGTTCCGTTGATCATCACCGGCCCGTTCAGCGTCTGTACAGTTTGCCCGCCTGAGAAAGCGCTGAACTTCGCTGAAGTGTCTACCGAGTTGAACTCCGGACTGTTGAAGGTGTTGTAGGTCTCCAGCCGCATCTGCACCGAATACCGCTCTTTCACTTTGAAGTTCTTCACCAGCGCCGTCTGGAAGTCCATAAAGCCTGGATCATAGACCGTATTCATGCGCGAGACGCCGTTCGAGTAGATCTGCTGTCCGGTGGCGATGTTGTACGCACCGGTTGTTGGCCGCTGCACGACGCTCGTGTCGAAGTATTCACCCCACTTACGTGGTGCGCTTGCCATCGGATCGCCCGTGAGCACAACGCGCGCGCCATCGCCACCGCCCGTCATGTTCACACTGTCTACTGTGGACAAGCTGATCGATGGACTGCCGGCGCTGGGGGCCTCTGGCGCCCCGCTCAGGTAGGAGGCCATGCCGGAAAGCTGCCAGCCGTCCAGGATCGCTTTGGTCGGAGCGTTATTCCAGAGCCGGCTTGCCTTCGGCAGGTCCCAGAGATAGTTGATGATCAGGTTGTGCCGATGGTCCTCGTTCGCTGGGCCGTAATTCCAGAGGCGAATCGGCTGATAGGTGGCCACGCTGTTGTCGTATTCATCGGCTACGTCCAGGTACTTCGACCAGGTGTAGGCCAGGCCAAAGTCGAGCCCCTTTGCGTAACGGTGCGTCACCTGCACCTGCATCGAGTTGTAATTTGAATTGAAGCCGGTCGTCCGGAATGTGAGCGTGCTGTAGCCATCATAGGGCCGGAAGAAATTGTCCGGCAGCGGCGAGTACGCCTTGCATGTTCCGCCCGAGCCCGCCGAGGAGCAGTACTGATTCTGCGGCAGGAACTCCGCTCCATACGGAACTTCGTTGATATTCCTTTCTGCGGTCATGTGCCGGTTTACGTTGCCCACATAGCCGATCGAGAACGTAGTGCCCCAACCGATCTGCTGCTGCACCTGCAGGCCGTATTCATAGATTTTTCCTGCCTGCGGATTCTCCGCGAAGGCGCTGCCGAAGCTGGGCGGTCCAAGCAGCCCCGCCGCGGAAGTGAAGTTGCTGACACTGCCGTAGTATTGCGTCGGCAGATATTCAATCGGCGGATTGTGGGTCATGTCGCCTTCCTGGCCCATCTGCGTCGCGGGGTCAGTGAATACGCCGAAATGCGCGCGGATCGCCATGCTGCCATTGCCGCGCGGATCATATGCAAAGCCTACGCGCGGGCCTACCTGGAAGCCGGTGCCACGCACCAGCCCTTCCGGATACCCTGCATGGTTGCGCGTGCTGATCAGGCCGTTCGCCAGGTTGCCGGTATTCGGCACGAACAAGCCCGCATACGCCTTCGGATACGTTTTGCCTGTCGTCGGATCGACCGCGCTGCCGCCGCCCGGCGCGTATTGATAAAGAGCCGGAGCCTGGCCGTTCTGATAAAGATTCGGAATGAAGTTCGAGCCGACGGTCAGTGTCAGCGGAACGCCATAGCCGAACCGTATGCCATAGTCGAGCGTGAGCTTTGGCGTAACGCGCCACTGGTCCTGCCCGAACCACTCGTAGACATACATTCTTGGGTTGTAGTCGTCGCGCGCGGTTGGCTCGCTGTAGGTGTCGAAGAGCCCTTCGAGCGCGTTGGCATATGGATAGTTGCTGTCATTGGGATTGTTGGAGTCGCGGTTGAAGCTGAACGAGCCCTCTGGAACGCCCGTTGACGAGTGCGCCTGGAGGTAATGATCCGTTGCCAGGTTCACGCCGAACATCAGGTTGTGCCTGCCCAGCACCTTCGTCAGATTGTCCGTGAGGCTGAACCAGCGCGTGCGGTCGTGCATGGGGAAACGCGAGTCCCAGCCATAGGTGGCTACGTTCGAAATGCCACTGAAGCTCACCGCCGGAAACAGATTGAGCGGGTTATTGGCTGGCGTAATCTGGCCCAGATTGTAGCCACTCGCACTCTTGGTCGCCTTGGCGAGATCGGCCTTGTTGTAAAGCTGGTTTTCGCCAAAGGCAGATGTGCCGACTACCAGTTCGTTGAACAGCGTCGGGCTGAAGGTATAGGTCACGTCGTAGGCGATGTTGTCGCGCGGTGTCTGATAGTTCACGCGCATCAGCCAGGGAAGCTTATTTGCCGCCGACGAGTAGCCGTTGTTGTTAACCACAGTGAACAGGCCGCGGGCGTACATGTGCAGCTTCTCGGTGGGGTTGAAATCAACGCGAAAGATCTCCTGGTTAATCGGGCTGTCCGCCGTGTAGTTGGTCACGTAGTTGTAATTGCCTGCACTGACGGCGCGATTGGTGAAGTTCGGCAGCGGGAAGGCGTTCAACAGCGCCTGGAAAGACGGATTGATTAATCCGGCAGGCAGCTTGTTCCCTGGATAACATCCCGTATCGTTCGGCGTGCCCTTCACACTGTTGTTCGTCACCGGGCAGGTGGAAGCCGACGCACCCGGCTCTCGAATGTTAATCACATCGCCCGCTCCCGGGTTGACTATCCCCTGCTGATAGGTCTGCGAGAAGTCGCCTTGCCGCTCGAGTTGCGTCGGAACCGTGTATTTCTTCAATCCCTCAGGGCTTTTGTCGGGCCAGTACTCCTGCGAATAGAAGAAGAACAGCTTGTTCTTACCACTGTTGAAGTGGTTGGGCCAATAGATCGGGCCGCCGATATTGCCGCCCACGCTGTTATACCGGTACTCGGGCCGCGCTACACCGTTGTACTTGTTGAACCAGTCATTGGCATTAAAGGCCTCATTGCGGACGTAGTAATAGGCCTCTCCATGAAACTGGTTGGTTCCGTTCTTGGTGACGACGTTAATCACCGCGCCTCCGGCTCCCTGGCCGTACTGGGCCTGATAGCCAGAGGTCAACACCTTCACTTCTTGGATCGAATCCAGGTTCGGTGACGTGTCCATCGATTGGCCCGGTCGCGGTGTGCCGCTCACGCCGTCGAGGTTGGCCGAGTTGTAGACGTTGCGCACGCCGTTCACATAGGGCGTCGTCGACGTTCCCAGCGACGAGGAGCCATTGCTCCCCACCACGCCGGGGATGGTCCGCACCAGCGCCATAAAATCGCGGCCAATGGCCAGCTCGCTGTCGAGCTGGTGCACATCCAGATCGCCCGAGATTTCAGCGCTTGATGTCTGTACTGGCGTAACGGCCGCATTCACTGTAACCGACTGCGAGACCGAACCGATCTCCAACGTCAAAGTGCCGGCCGAGAGGCGCTCGCTGGCCGTCAGCGTCAGGTCTCGCTTGATGAACTCCTTGAAGCCCGGAGCGTGCACGATCACTGAAAACGTGCCTGGTTGCACGTCGGGGAAGACAAAGCTGCCATCCGGCAAGACCTTGGTGCTGACCGTTACGTTGGTCTGCTGTTCAACCAGTTGCACGGATGCGCCAGAGATGACAGCGCCACTTGCATCCACCACGCGCCCGGTGATGATGCCGCTTGATGTTTGAGCCTGTATCTGCAGGGCAGCAAAGCCCAGCAAGACGACGATGATTAGCCTCAAAGTGAATTTCATTTGGATTCCTCGTCTGATGAAGTTTGTGTTGGAGCCGCAGGTCTGGGAGGACCGGAGAATGGGTATCGTCGCTCCGGTTCGCAAAATGCGGGGAACAACGAGGCTCTGGGCGGATCTCCCGTAGGCGATTCCGGTTACGTTTCCGGATACGTTTACGAAAAACAACTGAGAGTATCTGCTCATGCTGGCCCCGCGCTTCTGTTTCTAATGGAATTTCACACAAAATCCAGAATGGATCTGGCTGTTCTGGAAGGGGTTAGTCTCTTAAGCTGGGAAGGTCGATCTAAGGAGTCCGCAGCGATCTAAAAAACGGAAAAAGAAAGTCCAACCAAATTGTTACTCTTCCGCGAATTCGGTTGTCAAGAGCGTGCGCCGAAACCACTGGCCTTCAATTTTTGAAATTATTGCGGGCCGGCTGCTCCTGGGTTCTGATCTGAAGCACCGAGGTTGCTCACGTGCACGCTCGCTTCGGTCTCCGGTACGGTGCCGTCGTTGGCTTCCACTGCCGTGGGCGTTCCCTGGATGAGAATGCGCTGCACGGCTTTGCTGCGGGCCGGCACAAAGACGCGTTGTGTAACCGTAGTTTCCGCCGTGCGCACCGTGACGGGAATTTCAACTGAGGCATAGCCTGCGTTGGAAAGATTTACAGCCACAATAGTGTTGCCGCTTTGCGCTGCAGCGGGAAAGACGCTGTCGATAGTAAGGTCAGGAAGACCTTTGTCGGCGTCGATCCAATCGGAGAAGAGCCAGCTCAGATCGCGATGCGCATTCTGTTCGAGCAGCTTTTCGAAAGTGTGAGCGTCGCCGTGATCCTGCGCAGGATTATAGGCGCGTAGTGTGGCAGCAAGCGCATTATCGCCCGCCAGTTCACGCAGCATCCAGAAGATGTAAGCCGCTTTAGTGCGATAGTAGGCAGGCGAGATAGCCTGCGCCAGAGGCTGACCGGCGCTTTCGCCGGGACTCGATGGTTCAGCCAGTGCGAGAGCCTGACGGCCCGCTTCGAGCGACTCAAGCGCCTTGGCGCGGCCGCTCTGCTTTTCGAGCCATAGCGTGTCCATGAAGTAAGCCAACCCCTCGTCAAGCCAAGTGGGCTGCTGCACGCTCGATGGATTGCCGCTGCGCAGCCAGGCATGAGCGAGTCCATGGACCAGCGCATGCTCAAGCTGTTCGTCCGCAGCCTGGCGAATGGGCGCAAGCAGCAGCGTGCCGGTTTCGGCGGGCGCGTCTTCCGGATCAGGCAGATCGAGCACGGTAAGTTGCGCGTGTGGACGCGTGCCGAGCCAGCTTTCGAGAAATGGCGCAACCATAGCGCCGGCCGACATCCAGCCGTGTGCGGCGGTTTCATCCTCGGGCAGAGCCCAGAGCTTCATGTGGTCGGCTTCGACTGGTTTGCGCACGGCGACAAAGAGGCTCGGCGCCTCAAAACCCAGAATCGAATCGTCAAGCTTCGCCGTCGCAACACCCTGCACCTCATCACTGCCGTTGATCACAGTCAGCGGCACGGAATGCCCATTGATCAGCGCAACTGTCGGGGCGTGGCCGCGTGAAAACTCATCTGTCAATCGCAGGCTGAAGTGGGTGCCCTGCATGTGCAGCTTGTGTTCGCCCAGCTCCGCGAAGAGGCGCGCGCTGTCGACCACGGCTGCGCCTGCCGGCTGCCAGGCAACTGAGGACCCCTCCTGGGACATGCCGAGAACCACAGGCACACTCGACACTGGATACCAGACCACGTTGCCGAAACCGCGCAGACCGGTGAAGTCCTCGCCGATCTCGTCCCAGTTCACGTGTAGAGCCAGGTCGTCCGGCGTGCCGAGCGCCACCAGGCGTTGCGCGCTGGTTGCAATGACGCCGGAATACGTTACATCGAGTTCGAGCGATGCTCCGGGCGCCAGCGGTTCTGCAAGGGGCACTGCAGCTTCGTGCAACTGGCCGGTGTGGTCTGAGTCGGAGTTGAGCGTGGCCACCTGGAAGGAGGCATCGTGCGCGTTGACGCGAATGCGCTCCCAATTCAATGAAGACGAGATCTGCAGCGGAACATGCTTGAGCGGCGCTTTGCCGTCATTGCGCACCGTTACCTGCGCGCGAACCGCGATGTGCTGCATCACCGGGTTGAGGTGCACGTCCAGGTCATAAAGCGTGAAGGCGACTGCCTGGCGCTCAGCATCGTCAGCAATCGGCGCAGACGCCATGGGCGGCGCCGCCGGCCCTCGGGTCGTGGTTGTGTTGCCGTTCTCATCGGTTGAACGGGAGAAGATGACCTGGCCATGCTTCTCATCCTGGTGCTGCGCCTGCGGGTTCTGCGTTTGCGGAGTGGATGTCTGTGCAGGGGAAGAGACGGTAGATGCCGCAAGCACTGCGGCCAGCGCCAGCATCGGCGCGAAAACAAACTTCATGAACCAAGGCCTTTCTGCCCACCACTGCGTGGGGCAGCCTTTTGGACGGGAGAGGTGGAAGAACGTACCCGCCGCTGCCGCGCAGCCTCATACAGCACGACGGCTCCGGCCGCCGAAACGTTCAGCGAGCTCACACCGCCGGCCATGGGAATGCGCAGCAGATGGTCGCATGTACGGCGAACGAGATCGTGCAGGCCCGCACCCTCGCGGCCCAGCACCAGCACCACATCCCCCGTGAGATCGAACCGGTCGTAATCGGTTGAGCCGCGCTCGTCGAGTCCCACAACCCATAGGTTCCGCTGCTTCAGGTCTTCGAGAGCGCGCACGAGGTTGCCGACACGCGCGATGCGCAGATGCTCGGCGGCACCGGCGCTTGCCTTCACCGCCGCGGCACTCAGCGGCGCTGAACGCCTCTCGGTAAGAATCACGCCGTCCACGCCCGCACCATCGGCCACGCGTAATAGAGCGCCCAGATTTTGCGGGTCTTCGACTCCATCGAGCGCCAGCACCAGCCGGGCCGTACGACCGCGCGCCGCGTCAGCCTCAAACAAATCTTCGATCGCCAGAAACTCCTGCGGCCGCACCAGCGCCACCACGCCCTGGTGCGCCGTGGTCTGCGCCACCTGCGTCAGTTGCTCGCGCGGTTCCTGACGCACGCGGACGCCCGCCTCGCGGCACTGCGCCACCAGCCGCTCCAGCCGGTCGTCGCGGCGTTCGCGGGCCACCAGTACATGATCAAAACGGCGCTTGCCCGCACGCAGAGCCTCTTCCACCGGGTGCAGGCCGTACAGGACTTCCATAAGGGATAGTTTAGAAGCTTCGCTTGGGAGTGGGAGTAGACAATCTACTGCCCAAGCGGGTAGAATGTCTACATCTATGAGCGAAAAAGACCAGTATAAGAACCGGATTGAGCTGCTGCAGGGAACACTCGACATGCTGATTCTTCAGACCCTGCAATGGGGGCCGCAGCATGGGTATGGCATTGTCCAGGCTTTACGTTTGCGATCCGGAGACGTGCTTCAGGTGGAGACCGGATCACTGTATCCCGCTCTGCATCGATTGGAGCGTCAGGGCTGGGTGCAGTCTGACTGGAAGCAATCAGAGAGCAAGCAAAGAGCCCGCTACTATCGGATCACGGCCAAGGGGAAAAAGCAGTTGGCCTCAGATCTTGGCCGATGGGAGCGGATTGTCGAAGCGATTGGGTCGGTGATGTACGTCAAGCCGGAGGAGAGTGAGTCATGAAGTGGTTCCCGAGCTTCGGTTTTCAGCGGCGCAAGCGCGAATTGCAGGAAGAGCTCGATGCCCACCTGCAGATGGCGATTGCCGATCGAGTAGCGCGTGGCGAGACGCCAGAGGCGGCGCGGCAAGCAGCAGAGCGGGAGTTCGGAAATATTCCTTTGGTGCAGGATGTGACGCGCGAGATGTGGGGCCAGGCCTGGCTTGAACAACTGGGCCGAGATGTCCGTTACGCGCTGCGGCAACTGCGCAAGAGCCCCGGTTTTACGATCACCGCGACGGCGATGCTGGCCGTAGCTATCTGCGCCAACAGCACCGTATTCAGTTGGATTGACGGCACCATGCTGCGTCCGATTCCTGGCGCGCGGGACACGGGCGAACTCGTAAGCCTGCAGCGGGGAGAACGGAACTTCTCTCCGACTCCGCCCTTCTCGTATCTCGACTATCGCGATCTGCGCCAGCAGAACCGCACCTTGACCGGAATACTTGCCTATCATAACGATTGGATTGCGCTGACTGGCGGCGCACAGCCGGAGCGTGTCTATATAGCGAATGTGTCGGCTAACTATTTCGATGTGCTCGGCATCAAGCCGACGCTGGGTCGATTCTTTCTGCCGGACGAGGAGGCCCGTGCGGTACCCAGCGTGATCCTGGGTTACTCACTTTGGAAGACGCGCTTTGCCGCAGACCCGGCAATTGTGGGCAAGTCGATCGAGGTCGCCCAGCATCCTCTGACGGTGATCGGTGTGGCGCCGGAGGGGTTTGTTGGAGCAGCGCCCGGACTGCGCGACGATCTGTGGGTAACGCTCGATCCCCTCGGGAACGATGTGTGGCGGAGGACCCATCGCGATTCCGTCTGGCTGATCGTAATAGGAAGATTGCGGCCCGGCGTGAGCCGGGGCCAGGCAGCCCAGGATCTCGACACCGTGATGCACAATATCGTCGCGGCGTATCCGGACCAGCATCTCGGCGATAACCGCATCACGCTCGATCCCATGTGGCGTTCGCCATTCGGCGCCAACGGAGTCATGGCGACGACGCTGCCCATTCTGCTGGCCTTCGCCGCTCTAGTGCTGTTGCTCACCTGCGCCAACGTGGCTACGCTCACGCTGGTGCGGTTTGTATCCCGTCGGCGCGAGCTTGCGATCCGGCAGTCGCTCGGCGCGAATCGCATCCAACTGGTGCGGCAGATGGTGCTGGAGGGCGCTGTACTTTCCATCGTCGCGGGAGTCGTGGCCCTTGCTTTGACATCGTGGACATCGAAAACATTCGCGTGGTTCTTTCCGGCGAACTCGAATCCTCTCGTACTCAACGGGAGCATGGATCATAACGTGGTGATCGGGATTGCCGTGTCATCTCTCTTGGCCGCCATGCTATGCGGCGCGCTCCCAGCCTGGCGTTCGTCTCACGCACCGGCCATTGAAGCGCTCAAGGCAGAGTCGGCAAGTATCTCCGGCGGCTCACGCAACAAGAAATTGCTCAGCGGGCTGGTGGTGGCGCAAATCGCGCTTTCCCTTCCTCTGCTGTTGTGCTCCGGCCTCTTTCTGCGAACGCTGCAGAATCTCGCCGCCGCGAACCCCGGCTTTGAGCAGGACCACGTCCTCACTGCGTCGGTGGGACTCAATATCGCAGGCTACAGCAACGACGAGGCACGGCTGATCCGTCACAAGCTACTTGACCGCGTGTCGGCACTCCCCGGCGTTAAGGTTGCGTCTCTTACGGACTGGATTCCGATGACCCTGATCCAAAAGAGGACCGATGCGTATCCTGAAGGGTATGTGCCGCACCCCCATGAATCTTTGTTGGTGGAGAATGCCGAGGTGGGCCCGCGGTATTTCGAATCCCTTCATATACCCATTTTGGAAGGACGCGAGTTTACTCTGAATGACGATGAAAAGGCCCCGAGCGTCATCATCGTGGATCAGACTGCGGCCAGGCGCTACTGGCCAGGGCAGGATCCGCTGCGAAAGAGACTCAGGGTGGGGGGCGGCTTTTCCACGGTCGTCGGCGTTGCCAGGAATTCAACCCATACTTTCGTGAATGAGGCCCCGGAGCCCATGGTCTATATAAGCTGTTTCCAGCACCCGGGGTTCGAGACAATGGTGCAAGTCGAGACCGAGGGAAATCCCGCCGACCTTGCGCCCGCAGTCGAGAGCGTCATCCACGAAATCGATACACGGCTGCCGGTTTTCGATGTGCGTCCCATGCGAGAGAGTACGCAGATGGCGAGCGTCTTTGCCGTCATACAGAGTGCCCTGGCGGGAATGTTTGCGCTGATCGGACTGGTTCTTGCAGTAACCGGGATCTACGGAGTGGTGGCCTATCGGACCCAAATGCGGACCCACGAGATCGGAATACGAATGGCTTTGGGCGCCTCACCACTCGATGTGCTGCGACTCGTGCTGTTGCAGGGACTATCGCTCACAGGCATTGGGCTGGCTGTGGGACTGGCGTTTGCGTTGGGACTGACACGTCTTATCGCCAGGCTGTTGTATGGAATCGGAGCCAACGATCCCGTCACCGTCGTCTCCGTCGTCATGCTCCTGGGTGCAATGTCTTTGTTAGCCTGCTACTTTCCGGCACATCGAGCGATGCGCCGAAATCCTGTGACTGCGATTCGCGAACTGTAAGCCGCAGCTCCGAATCAACGCCAATTGCGCGAAATCGGCCTGTGTGCATGCTCCGCTTGATGGATTGCGTTTGAGGCGGCATACTGAGTTCGCCGTTTTTCCATGAGTGCATCACTCAAAAAATCTTTCACCGCGCGGCTCGAATCGGATGGCACCACGCTTAACTGGATCATCGCGCGCGTGCCCTTCGATATCGATAAGACCTGGCCCGAGCGCAAGCGTCTTCGTGTCCGCGGCGAGATCAATGGCTTTGCCTTTCGCACCTCGCTTTTTCCGGTTCCCGGCGGCAAAGGACACATGGTGCTGGTGAACAAAAAGATGCAGAAAGGCGCCGGAGCCCGCCGGGGCGACACCGTCAAGATCACTCTGGAGCCGGATTTCGAAGAGCGTAAGGCGGTGATGCCGCCCGAGCTCGATCGCGCGCTCAAAGGCGATCGCATGCTGCGTAAATGGTTCGATGGCCTCAGCGAATATACGCGCCGGATGATCTGCGGCATGGTCGGCACTGCGAAGAGCCCTGAAACCCGCCGCCGTCAGGCCGAACGGATGGCCGAATGGCTTCTGCTGACTATGGAGGGCGAGCTCGAAACTCCGCCCATTTTGAAGGCCGCGTTTGCCCGCCAACCCATGGCCGAGGCCGGATGGAAGGCTATGACGCCCACCCAGCGCCGGGGTCATCTGATGGGAATTTTCTATTACGGAAGCACCGAGGCACGGGAGCGTCGGGCGGCCAAGGCCGTTGACGACGCCCTAAAAGCTGCGAAAAAGGCCTCAGGTGCTGCAAAATAGGTGCATTTGGGGCCCAAGCCACACTTTCCGCTCGTCTTCCGTGGTCACTCTGTCGTCTAATTTGAATGAGATGACCTTTGCGGCCGTAAAACCGTTGTTTTCTCATGCCGTGGCCAGTGCCCAAGACGAGCAGGCCCGGCAGGAGAGCTTGGCGGTCGCGCACGGTCTCAAACGACAGGAAGCAGGCCTGCTCGACGAGCTGATCGTCCGCTATCAGCACCGGCTGCTGCGCTACCTGCTTTATCTCACCGGCAACCGCGAGATGGCCGAAGACCTCTTCCAGGAGGTCTGGATGCGGGTTCTCGTCCGTGGCGGTCAGTTCAATGGCCAGGCGCGGTTCGAAACCTGGCTCTTCACCATCGCCCGCAATCTGGTTATCGACCAGCGGCGCAAACGGACCGCCTGCAGCCTCGACGAGCTGTTCGAAGGTAATGGCGACGAAGACCGTCCCATGGCCTTCGAGGTCGCCGACGGCGAGCCGACCCCGTTTGACCGCGTCTCAAATCTCGAAGACCGCGAGCGGATCGCCGCAGCACTGCTGCAGCTCGATACGCTGCACCGTGAGGTGCTGGTGCTCCGCTTCCATGAAGAGCTTTCGCTCGAAGAGATCGCCAAGGTGACCCGCGCGCCGCTTTCTACCGTCAAATCGAGACTTTACCGTGGCATGGCGATGATCAAGCCCAAGCTCGAGATTGCCGCTGCAGAGCAGAACCTTGCGCAGCATCCCGTACAGAATCGCCTGCAGGAGGCGGTGTAACGATGATCGAGCTGGCCAGCAACTCGCATGCGGAGCAGGATCACGACCTGCTTACGGCCTTAACGGGCCGCCAGGCTGGCCGCGAGCGCGCAGTGGCGCACCGCACGCGGCGCGTCGTGATGGCCTCGCTGGGCGTCATGCAGGATCAGAAGGCCGGCCGCAAACGCACGCTCTCGCTGGCAGTTGCTTCGATTCTTCTGGTGGCGCTGGCCATGGGTCCGTTCCTCTGGCGCGTGACCGACGATATCTTCGGCGGCGAGCACTGGGAAGATCTCGCTACGCAGGTAAGCCTCTGGATCTGCATCCTTCTTCCTGCGCTGGTGGCCGCCGCCCTGGTGGCCGGCTGGATGCGGCAAAAGTCCTAATTTCCTTTGTATTCTCCGCACAGAATGCGCAGCAGGCGCGGGTTTCGGCAACTTCCGCGTCTCGTGGTCCGTCCATTTCAGTAAGGACCATATATCCTGTACCATCGATAAAGGCCCTCCACAGTTATTGCTTGCAAGGATCGCCCATGCGTGAGCCGCAATCCATCGCCATGCACGAAGACCAGCGGATGATTCCGACCTGGTCGATTGTTGCGGCTGTGCTCGCGTTTTTGCTGGTGGAGTACTACTGGTGGATCGTGGCCCCGGGACAGCGGCACCATCCCGCCCCGCCGCTGGGATTGCGGCTCTATTTTGATCTCTCCTGGGGGCTGCTGGCGGCTCTCTATTTTCTGATGATGGGCTATGTCAGCAAAGATGCGCCGCGGCGCGCGATGAGCACGCGCTTCTGGATGCTGGTCTGCCTGGTGATGCCCGGCGGCATCGGCGCTGTGTTTTACTTCCTGCTGCGCCAACCTGAGGTCTCGCGTTGCCCGGCCTGCGGCACGCACGTGCAGAGCGACTTCCACTTCTGCCCGCAATGCAATTATCAGCTCACAGCCAGTTGCGGCAACTGCTTCCGCACCGTGCGCACTACCGATGTCTACTGCACACGCTGCGGTCACGAGCTGGCTACTGATCGCACCCCGGCGCGTTTGCGCGTGCTGGGTGAATAGAAATTTGAAGCGCCTGCGCCGGATATGAGCCCGCTCCGCGCGCATTGACCCCGCCCACCGCGCTCCTTACAATCGATCTTTCCGGCCCGCATGTCGATCTCCGCGCTGATTATCGATGACGAACAACTGGCCCGCGATGAGCTGAAGTACCTGCTTGACTCGGTCGAGGACGTCGAGGTCATCGGCCAGGGCGCCAACGGCATCCAGGCCGTGAACCTGATCGAGGAGCATCACCCCGACCTCGTCTTTCTCGACGTGCAGATGCCCGGACTCGACGGCTTTGCCGTCATCCAGCGGCTGGTCGAACGCAACCGGCTGAGAAACGGCGGCAAGAGCGCCGAACCGCTGCCGCAGATCGTCTTTGCCACGGCCTATGACCAGTACGCCGTCCGCGCCTTCGATGTGAATGCCGTCGATTATCTGCTCAAGCCCTTCGATCGCAGTCGCGTCACCGCAGCGGTGGAGCGCGCCCGGGCCCGCCTCAACGGCAACGCCGCCGGCGCTGCGCTCGATGCGTCGGCTGATGACGAACCACCCGCCAGCTCGCAGTCGACCAGCTCGCAGTCGACCAGTTCGCAGCCGACCAGTTCGCAGATCGACGCGTTGCTTCGCCTGCTTGACCGCACGCAAAACGGAGAACGGGCGGCCCAGCCCGCGAAGCTGATTGTGCAGGCGCAAGGCCGCCTGCTCCTCGTCGACCAGGCCGATATCTGCTTCGCGGCCATCGATGAGGGCGTGATTCGCGTCGTCACACGCACCTTCGAGGGCCAGTCGAAGTGCCGCACCCTTGAAGAGCTGCAGGAACTGCTCGACACCGCCCACTTCTGGCGCGCCCACCGCGGCTTCGTCGTCAATATCGACCACATCCGGGAAGTGGTGCCGTGGTTCAAATCGAGCTACCAGCTGCGCATGAATGACAAGCAGCAGACCGAGATTCCCGTCAGCCGCGCCCAGACCAAACGCTTGCGCGAGCTGTTCAATCTGTAACCCAAGACCGTAACCCAAGACCGGTCGGAAAGCACGCGGCTTTCACCGCATCGAGGAAAATTTCCACGATCGGGAAATTTCTGCGCAGTAACTTCGGAACCTTTATCCAATTAAATCTCTGAATCAACTAGAGTTAGATGCTTTGTTCTTTGGAATGGAACCTGCTTCTACAAAAGCACCCGTTGTCTCTGGAGGATCTTTTATGGATGGTTCCCAGTTCCCGGCCCTCGCGCCGGTTGGCAAGCGAATCGTGCCTTATGTAGTGGCTCTTGTGGTCGGCGGAGCCGGCGTTGGCTACGCAGTGCATGAGCACAACAGCGCCCAATCCCTGGCAGCGCAGAATCAGCAGGTCACCGCGCAACTGAACGCCACGCACAGCCAGCTCGACGCGCTCACCGCCAAAGTGAATGCTCTGGCCCTCAGCGACCAGCCTGCGCCGAGTGAAGCAAAGCCCACCCCGGCTGCCCATGCACCGTCGGCCGTAACGAGCCGCCGTCCGGCAGCGCATCGTGACCGCGCAGCAGACCAGCGCTTCAAGAAGATGCAGGCGCAGCTGGACGCGCAAGGCAAGGCGATCGATGACACGCGCAGCGACCTCACCAACACCCGGACGGAGCTGACCGGTTCCATTGCCCGCACCCACGACGAACTTGTTGTGCTGCAGAAGCGAGGCGAGCGCAACTACATCGAGTTCGACCTGACCAAGTCCAAGGACTTCAAACGCGAAGGGCCTATCAGCGTAAGCCTGCGCAAAGCCAACACCAAGCGCGGATACGCCGACTTGGCGCTGATGGTGGACGATCGCAACCTCTCGCAGAAGCATGTCAATCTTTATCAGCCGGCGATGTTCTACGAGCCCGACAGCCCGCAGCCGGTCGAGATCGTCATCAACGACATCTCGAAAAACCACATCCATGGCTACGTCAGCGCGCCCAAGTACCGGCAATCAGAACTGGCCGCCATGTCCAATCCCGATCAGGCGGGGAATCCCACCGCACAGGCGCCGGTCCGGCAGAAGCTCCCGCTGCCGTCTGCCAACGCAGACGAGCAGTAACGATCTCTCTATTTACGGATGATCCTCAACCTTACTGGTTGAGGATCATCCGTAAAGTCCTCGATTCCCGCATACCCCTTGTCTGAATTCCGCCGTCTTCCGCATCCATCTCCCGGGCCGTCCTTCTGTTTCGCTCTTGCTATTCACACCTTTTGCGGCTACGTTGAGGCATGGAACACACCGCGCATCGTAGCTTCTCCCGCCGCGGCTTTTTCCGCATGGCCGCGGGCACCTCAGCCCTTGCCAGTCTGCCCATTCTCACCGAAAGCCATCTTGCTTTGGCAGCGCGGCCAGCTACCGACGGCTACAACGATCCCAAAGCCATCCACATCGACGCCAACGAGAATCCTCTCGGGCCCTCCGACGGTGCGCGTCAGGCCATGATCGACATCATTCCCCGCGGCGGACGCTACCAGTATCACCTTCGCGAAGACTTGGCCGAGATCTTCGCCACCCAGGAAGGCCTCGATCCCAGTTGCGTTCTCCCGTTCGCCGGATCCAGCGAGCCGCTGCATCTGACGGTGATCGCCTTTACTGCCAAGGACAAGCCATTGGTCATTGGCGATCCTGGCTATGAAGCGCCTGTGCGGGCTGCGGCGGCGATCGGTGCGCCGGTCATCCGGGTGCCGCTGGCCGATCCAAGCGGCAGCGCCACGCACGACGTCAAGGCGATGCTTGCTGCCTCGTCCACGCCGGGCGTCCTCTATATCTGCAATCCCAACAACCCTACCGGCACGCTCACCAGCCGCGCCGACCTGGAGTACGCGGTCGGCAATGCCCCGAAGGGCTCGCTGGTGCTGATCGACGAAGCCTACATCCACTTTTCGGATGCGGCGCCTTCACTCGACTTTGTGAGAGATGGCAAAGATGTGATCGTTCTGCGCACGTTTTCGAAGATCTATGGAATGGCAGGCATCCGGATGGGCTTTGCCATCGGGCGGCCTGACCTGCTCAAGCGCCTCGCCGCCTACAACGGCCAGCTTGCGCTGCCGGTGACTTCCGTTGCTGCGGCCAAGGCGAGCCTTCTCGATAAGGATCTCGTGCCCGCGCGCAAGAAGATTCTCACCGGCGTTCGCTCCGACACCTTTGCCTGGCTCAAGAGCAACGGCTATGCCTTCACACCGTCTGAAAGCAACTGCTTCATGCTCGACGTGAAGCGTCCTGGCGCGCAGGTCATCACGGGGATGGCGGCGAAGGATGTCTATATCGGCCGGCTCTGGCCCGCTTGGCCTACGCACGTGCGCATCACCGTTGGCACGGCCGAGGAGATGACGGCCTTCCGCAAGGCCTTTCAGGAGGTCATGAGCGAGCCCCCTTCGCAGGTTTTCAACCTCAATTCGGGGCTCGACGCCAGACGCAATGGCGCCTGGGCGGAACTCTCCTGAAACACCTCACCTGAAGAAGAAAAGCTCAGTGCTGCCGCTGTCCTTGCGCAGCCTTGTCCAGACCTTCGCGCGCCTGCGCATTGTTCGGATCGCAGGCCAGCACCTCACGAAAGATGCGGATCGCATTTGCGTAGTCGCCGCGACCGCGGTACTGCTCACCCAAAGCGACCAATCGGGCCGGCTGCATCTCTTGCGCGCACCCCTGCGGAGCGGGAGCTTGTGCGGGCGATGATGCCTGGTTTGATTCGGCAACCGGTGTCTCTTCCACCGCGGCGGCAGGCTTGCTGTTATTTGGCTTGGCGGCCCAATGATTTGCATTGGCTGCGTGCGGCTTCGCGATTGGAGCCGAGACGGGCTGTGTGGCATGCGTAACCACAGGAGTTGTCGCCGCCGGTTCCACCGGAGCACTCGAGGCCGGCGCAGCGACTGCAGGCGATGGTGCTGCAGAGCGGTGCGCCACATGAACGCTCATCGCGATCACTGCACCCAGGGCAGCGATGCCAATACCCGCGAGGGCGAGCACGCGCGGCGAGTGAAACGGCCCCTTCGCCTCCTGCACCATTGCATCGGGAGACTTCGGAAGATCGAAGGCTTTGGTGGTCGTTCGAGCTGTCACGAAATCTGATTTCTGATTCGCCGCGGGATGCGAACCGGTGACCGCCTGCGCCGGAAGGGCAGTCAGCGTCCATTGCGGCTCGGACTGCAGCAGGTCGAGCTTATCTTCGGCGGCCCACAGATACTCATAGACACCGAACCGCCCGGAAAAAGATTTAAGCGGCAGGCCGTGGAGATCGGTCATCTGCCGGCAAAGATCGTGCGTCAGCAGAATCTGCGCGGGCTTAGAAAGTTTGAGAAGTGTGACCAGCTCGTGAGGAGGTTCAACATTGCCATTCGCCGAAGTAGTTGCGGCTTGCGTGTCCTCCGCAACGCTTCCATCCTGCGCAGATGCTGTCTGCGGCGGATGAGCGCTGCCTGCATCGATGGCGATGGAGATGGCGATGGGCGCGCTGGCGTGCCGCGTCCGAAAGCCCTGCAGGCCGAGCTGAACCTGGCGTGAAATTACCAGTGCATCGGCGGGCTGCTTCAGGCCGGAGACATGAAGCTGATCGCGCGCCGTCAGAACAACGCCGCGTTTTGCGAGCACGGTGTCTTCAATCAGGGCCAGCACGCCGGGGTGCAAGCCGGGATCGCCGGGATCATTGACCGCATGGGTGCCGGCGTTCTTCGCACGCGGGCCCCAAAAACGGAAGACCATCTCGACGGTGCTTTGTGCGTTTTGAACCGGGAAAGGCCCCGTAGACAGGCCCGAAAACGTGCTGGACGGCTGCGATTCCATGAGGCTTTATGAAAGGCGGCGAGGCAGGGATTGTTATTGCACGCCGGGCCGAGGACTTGATACAGTGGAGCGAATTATAGCATACAGCGCCGGAAAGCCATCCTCCCACTCCAGGATGGACCGACGGGAAAATTCAGAGGGTAAGATCATGTCGCCTCTCTTCGCAAGGCTCGGGCGGCGAAGCCGGTTTTTTCTGTTTACCTCAATTCTGCTGCCTTTGGTTCCGACTTCATTGCACGCAAAGACCGCCGGGCTCACCGCGATTGCAATCTATCCGGGGCACGATGGCCAGGATTACCAGCAGATCGCCGACTTCGTGTTGAACGGCAAGAATGAAGTCAATCTGTGCACCGCTACGTCGGGAATCGACAAGAGCGCCTATCACAAGCTCGGCAAAGCGATGCTCACTGCCGACACATCGATCGAGCGCACCAGTGACGGCGTGCTGATGCTTACGCAGGGAGCGGCCGCTCCGGTCTGCGTGGTTCCCGGAAATCTCAAGTTCGAGAAAGGCGGATCCTTTTCCGCGTCGGAGCTCGCCGATAAAGCTGAGATTGAGGGCCGAGTGATCAATGGCTCAGATTCCTCGGCCACGCAGATTGTGCCTATCAAGCCAGGCGCGAAGATTGTCTTTGTCGCAGCGCCAGACCAGGAGCTGGCCGAATATCTACGCGCTGATCGCGCCGGTACTATTCATGGATGGCAGGTATACCTGCAGGCGTATCCGGCAGGAGCGCATGGTGGCGCGGCGAAGAGATCTCTGGCTATGCTGTTTCTCGCCGATGGAGCCTCGGCTCTTCAAACGTACGCCGGCTCGAAAGGTGGGAGCTCTCCCAACTATGGCAAGCTGAAAGACGCGCGTCAGGCGGCAGACCACGCGCGAGCGCTGGTTGCTGACGATGCGGCTATCGCCGAGCTGAGCCAGAAGATTCACGCTGAGGTGCTTGCGCTCAGCGCAGGCGCGCAGGAGAAACTCAATCTCTATCAGCAAGCATTCAAACAGCAGGCTCCCGGTTACGCGAACCTCGTCGCGGCGGAAAAACTTGCGGACGGCGCCTACGCTACTGAGCCGACCACACCGGAAGCTGCGGCCGCCGAGAACGCGACCCGCCAGGCGCGCGTTGCTTACAACGGAATCCTGCACGACTGTGAAGCGCAGATCGCGGCCCAACAGGCGGATGAGGCCGCGCAGAAGATCGCCCTGCTTCACGGCTTTGCCGCCGAAGACGCAAATGTCGCGGCGGACATCAAGGCAGTCTCCGCCTTGTATGTCGCAAATGCGAAGAAGCTCGAAGATGGTCCCGACTGGCCGGGCGTGGTGAAGGAACTCGAAAAGGCGGAGGCTATTCTTTCCAATGCCGATACCGAGGCCTTCCTCAAGACGGCGCGCGCGCAGGCGCTGAGCACAGCCAACCAGGCAGCCGCCGATGCAGCCACACAAAAGAGCCAGACAGCGGAGGCGAGCAGTGACTTCATCACTGCTTATGAAGTGCTCGACGATCTGCCGCCCGATCAACGTGCGCTGGTCACAGCCCGGCTCGACACGCTTAAAGACAAGTACGTTCCTGCAGCGGAGCAGGCAGCGACCGGCCTCCAGAAAGCCCATGAGCCCATCAATGGCATCGGCGATGAGTCCGGCATTCGCGCCGCTTATGCCTATCTGCAGCGCTGCTTTCGGATCACCAACGATCCTGCATTGCAGGATCGTATTGCCATTCTCGGTGAAGACCTGAGCACCTACGACCTGCAGCAAGGCAAGCGCTACGCGGAAAAACCCGACGGCACGGGCGTTAATGTGGGGTGGGTTTATCTCACTGAAGCGCTGCAGTACAAATCACCCACAGATTCCGGCGCCATTCACGACGAGATGACGACGGTGCGCACCGCACATCTGCTCAAATCGCGGCTCTCCGTCAAAGTCGATTTCCGCGACCAGACTTCGCGCCGCGACGCCGTCGACTTTGCAACCCAGCTTACGGATGCATTGGCGACAGGCCTTGAATCCTCTGGCTTAACAGTGAAGGTGATCCGCCCGCAGGAGACGACTCCTGTGCAGCCGAACTTCCAGCTGGTCGGCGATGTGCTGCAACACGAGATGGGCAAATCGGAATCCATTACACCGAAAGAATCGATGTATCGCTTCGGCCAGGAAGAGATTCCGAATGAAGTGTGGAACGAGGCGAACCGTGCTTACGAGCACGCCAACAACGACCTCGAAGCCGCGCGCAGCGTGCTGCAGGGAGCGCAGGCGCACGGCAAAAAGAATGAGATCAAGGCGGCGAACGAAACCGTGCAGGAAGACGAGAAAAAAGTAGAAGACTTGCACGCCAGGCTTGATGAGATTCCCAAGTTGAAGCGGCAGGATGTCGAGCGGCCTTACACCTATTCGCAAGTGACCTATCGTCTGAAGATCGCGGTGGGCCTGCAGTTCCGCATTCTCGACAGCTCGGGTGAAGAGGTCGTGCAACGCATCCCGATCCAAAGTGACGACGCGAAGGAATACTCCGTCCTGCAGAACGTAAAGCCGGAGGACACCAAAGGCGTGCGCAACGAGGAAACGATTCCGAACGAAAATGAGTTTCTCGAGCAGGACGAGTACAAGGCGCGTGATGCACTGATCGCCAAAGCAAAGGAAAGGGTGACCGACCTGCCCGTGCTCGTGCTGAGCCGCGCCGATCGCAAAGCCTCCGACGGCGACAATGACGGCGCAGCCGAGTTGTACATCCTCTATCTCAACTCCACGCCGGTTGCGGACACTGCGGAGCGCTCGAAGGCCCGCAAGTTCCTGGCCGATCAGTTCAACTTCCGGGATATTGGCCTGCAAGCGTCCTCTGAGTAATTTCACGGGACGTGTCTCGAAAGCTGTTTAGGTGCGATATTCCGACTCGCTGGAAAACACCTCGGAATATCGCTCTGTATCAGGGCATGACTTTAGAAGCTGCAGAAACTCTGCGCGCATGAGGTTTGTGAAAGGCACAAGTTTACTCGTGTCGCAAAGGTCGCAAATTCAACTCGGGCTTCAGCCCCTGAGGGATGGCGCTTACGTTAGCAAGACATTCATGCAATATGCGAGGGAACCTCGCATCGAATTGGGAAATCAGGAGCAGCCGTGAACGGGCAGGGAAGGCCGGCGCCGGAGCGCATCGGAAAGTACGAGGTTGTCGGTGTGCTCGGCCAGGGCGGCATGGGCGTAGTCTATCGCGCGCGCGATCCGCGCATCGGCCGCGACGTCGCCATCAAGACGCTCACGGAAGGCTTCTCCGGCGAATCCGACATGCTCAAGCGCTTCTACCAGGAGGCGGGGCACACCGGCAATCTGCGTCATCCCAATATCGTCACCGTCTACGACTTCGGCGATGAAGAAGGCTTGCCCTATATCGTCATGGAGTTTCTCGATGGCGAGCCGCTCGACAAACTTATCCGCGAAAAAGACCGGCTGCACATCAGCGTGAAGCTCGACATCATTGAGCAGGTCTGCGCCGCACTAGCCTACGCGCATCTGCAGGGCATGATCCATCGAGACGTGAAGCCCGCCAACGTGATTGTGCAGCGCGACGGCTTGGTGAAGCTGCTCGACTTCGGCATCGCGCGTGCCGGCCAACAACAGCAGACCGATCGCGGCATGACACGCACCGGAACGCTTGTGGGCACTCCAGCCTACATGGCTCCCGAACGCCTGCGCGGCGAGCCCTTCGACGGCCGATCCGACATTTTCTCAACGGGCGTCGTGCTCTACCAGGTGCTCACCGGTGTGCTGCCCTTCGATGCAGAATATCCGGCTATTCTGCATCAGATCCTGCAGCAGGAGCCCGCGCCGCTCTCGAACCATCTTTCTTCCTATCCGCCGCTGCTTGATCAGGTGATCGCGCGAGCACTGGCCAAGGACCCCTTTGAGCGATACGGCCACGCCAGCGATATGGCCGCAGACCTCAATGCGGTCGGCGCGCAGTTGAAAATCGAACGCATCGACCAGCTCATGCGCGAGGCCCAGGCAGCGGTCGCAGCGGAAGACCACACACAGGCCAAGCAGCTCCTCAGCCAGGTGCTGCGCCTGAACAGCCAGAATACAGAAGCCAAGCAGCTGATGGCCCTCGTCGATCAGCACTTCAATCGCCTCAAGCTGCGCGAGCGCGTCGACCAGCTCAAGAAAGCTGCGGGCGAGGCCGTCGCCGCGCGCAACTGGGAGCAGGCCATCGCGTTCTGTACCGAAGCTCTGCATCTCGATGCCGGCAATGCGGAGGCCTCCGCGCTTCTCGCGAAGGCGAACGCCGGCAAGCAGAGGGCCGAGCAGATTCAGCAGCTGATGCGTGAGGCTGAGTCGGCGCGCCACTCCGGCAATTATGAGTCGGCGCGCACCTTGGCCGGCAAAGCTTCTGCGCTCGATCCCGCTGACTCGCGCATTCTGGCGATCTGCAAGGTGCTCGAACAAGAGGCCGAAGAAGCGCGCAGAAAAGCTCAGTTGCGCAAGCTGCTGGACCAGGCGCAGACAAGCCTTTCTGCCCAGCGGCTTATTGAGGCCTCTACTGCGCTCGCAGAAGCCGAAGAGATCGCGCCCTCCGATGCAGAACTGCTGCGCCTCAGAGACGAACTCGACAGCGCCACCCGCCATGAAGAACGCAAGCGCCTCGTAGTCGCGTTGGAAGAACGGGCTGCCGTGGCGCTCACGCTCGAACAACTGCAGGAGGTCACGGCCGAAGTAGCCGCGGCGCTTCAAAAATTTCCGGCCGAGCCTACACTGCTTCGCTTGAAGATTCAGCTTGAGCCGCGGCTGCGCGAGCATGAACGCAAACGGCTCGTTGCCGAAGTGAGTGATGCCTGCCGGCGGCTGCCACCTGTCGAAGCCCTCGGGCGCATTCGCGAAGCATTGGCCAAGTTGCCCGGCAACGCCGATCTGCTTAAGCTTGAGTCCGCCATCGCGCAACGCCTCACGCGTGAGCAGCGTGAGCAAATGCTGGCCGAGTACATGTCAAAGGCGCGAGCACTGCTCGAAGATCATCTCTATCTGGAAACCGTGAAGGTGCTCGAACTGTGCGAGAAGGAGGGATTCTCCTCGCCGGAGATGACGGAACTGATGAATCTCGCCCGGTCCGCTGCGGCCGAGCGTATCTCGCAAGATCTTGTCGAGCGCAGCTTTCTTGAAGCCAAGCGGCTGCTCGAAGAGGAAGACTACGAGGCGGTGCTCAAGCTGCTACCGCCGGTGCTGCAGCGCGTCGATGAGCCATCCCTGCATCGCCAGCTCGACGAGGCCATGCAGAAACAGCAGGTGCTCGAAAGGCGCGTCGATCAGGTGATTGCCAATGTCGATCGGCTCCGCGCGATGGAACTCTTCGACGCGGCTCTGGGCCTGATGCGCGCCGAGCCCGCGGGTGTGCGGCAATCGAAGCGCGTGCAGGCAGCGATGGAGCTATGCGGCACGGCGCTCGAAAGCGAAGCTTCCCAACTCGAATCTCTCGGCGCCATTTACGCGAGCCTCAATGAGATTGAGTCCGCAACCCTCTTTGAGCGCCTCGCTGCAAATGGCGCAGCTGCAGCATTGCCGCCAGGTGCTGCAGCTATCGAGCAGCGGCTCGGTGCGCGTGTCCGGCAGATCGCCGACCGGCAACTTACCCTGTCGATCGAAGCCGCGCGTCAGGCTCTCGCGGCCGAAGACGCTGCTGCTGCTGAGAGAGCATTGCAAAGTGGATCGGCATGGCAGGCCGGCGCCACGCCTCCGGTGCAGGCAGAGTGGAAGGCTGTTCAGGCCGAGGTGGCTGCAGCGCGCAAGGTGCTGCGCTTTAAAAAAGTTCTCCGCCGCTGATTCATTTCAAAGCCGTTCTTGCCAGACCACCATTCCCGGCTCGCGCGCTTCTCTGTACACAGCGGAGGGCGATCGCGTGCGATCCAAAACCATACTGGCGTCGAGTGCTGTGTTAGCGGGAGCTGGCGTGCTCTGCGCAGGCGCCTTGACTGCCGCCTTGACCGCGATTGTCTGGAAGGGACTGGCCCGGCTTGCTTCGCAGCGCCTGCGCGGCAAGGTTGTTCTCATCACCGGCGGCTCGCGCGGGCTCGGACTCGCTCTGGCCGAAGAGTTCGGACGGCGCGGCGCAAAACTCGTCCTCACGGCACGCGACGCAGATGAGTTGACGCGTGCGCGCTGGAAGCTGATCGATCGTGGTGTGGTCAATCCGGCTGACGTTCTGGTTGTGCCCGCCGACTTGCGCGAACCCGATGCAGCCAATCACGTCACGGAACAGGCAACCGAACGTTTCGGTCATGTCGACATCCTTGTCAACAATGCCGGAATCATCACCGTCGGGCCGTTTGAGAACCAGACCGCCAAAGATTTTCATGACGTGATGGACGCCAATTTTTTCTCGGGCGTGCATTGCGCGCTTGCCGTTGTGCCGCAGATGCTCCGTCGCAGAAGTGGAACCATCGTCAACATCGCCTCGATGGGCGGCAAGGTCGCAGTGCCGCATCTCTTGCCTTACACAGCAAGTAAGTTCGCAGCGGTTGGATTCTCGGAAGGCCTCACGGCTGAGCTGCGCTCCAAAGGTATTCACGTTCTCACCGTCTGCCCCGGCCTGATGCGTACTGGCTCGCATCTCCATGCATTGTTCACCGGCGATGCGCCACGTGAGTACCGCTGGTTCTCTCTCGGCGCCAGCCTGCCCGGCGCATCCACAAGCGCCGCGCATGCAGCGCGCAGAATCGTACGCGCCGTCCTGCTGGGAGAGACCGAGATCGCCATCACGCCCCAGGCTGCTCTGGCTGCGCGGTTCGCACATACCGCGCCGGAACTCGTCTCGCGCGCCATGAGCGCCGTCAATCGTCTGCTTCCGCGCCCCGTCGCCGAGCACATTGAGCCTCGGGCCGGAGCCGGTGTGCGTAATCTCGAACTCGTGTCGGCCACGCGGCTCGGCTGGGCAGCGGCCGAGCGCTATAACCAGACGCATTGAGCACACTACACGCGTATCTCTCCTCACGAAACCGGCTTTGCCGAGCTCCAACTTCCTGCATGCGGAGAGCGCGTCACATGCGCAACTCCACCCTTGCAAGGCGGCATCCTAACGGTGCATTGCACGATGAATGAGGAGTTTGAAATGGCTGAAAATTTCGCTCTGGTGACGGGAGCCTCCAGCGGCATTGGCTACCGTCTTGCTCAAGAACTGGCCAACCGCGGCTACGACTTGATTGTTTGTTCCTCCGGCGAACGGTTGGGCCCTGCCGCCGAGAGTCTGCGCGCGACCGGTGCCGAGGTCATTGAAGTGCAAGCCGATCTCGCCACGCGTCAAGGTGTGGCTGATCTGTGGGCACAAGTAGAAGCCTGCGGCCGCTCGCTCGACGTAGCCTGCATTAATGCCGGCGTGGGCGTGGGCGGGCTGTTCTATGAAACCGATCTCGAGGCTGAACTCAATATCGTCGAGTTGAACTGCGCCGGCACTGTGCAGCTTGCCAAGTACGTTGTGCGGGATATGGTGGAGCGCGGCGAGGGAAAGATCCTGATTACATCCTCCATCGCGGGCGAGATGGTGGCGCCGCGCGAAGCCGTCTATGCGGCGAGCAAAGCCTTCGGCCTCTCGTTCGCGCACAGCCTGCGTTACGAGCTGCAGGATCGCGGCATCACCGTGACGACGCTGCAGCCCGGTCCTACCGATACGGATTTCTTTCATCGCGCAGGCATGGACAACACCAAGGTCGGCACCGAAGGCAAGTCGGACAGCCAGCCGGAAGACGTGGCCCGCGAAGGAATTGACGCTCTCTTCGCCGGCAAGGACCATGTGTACTCCGCCTCGATGACCACAAAGCTCCAGGGCATGCTGGCGAACGTTACGCCCGGAGCAGCCAAGGCTGCGATGCACGACAAGCAAGCCCGTCCGCTCGAAAGAAAGGCGAGCTGAGCCCGGCGTTCAGTCTCGCGAACATGTGGATAAAGATTCTATCGACGAGGGATCCATGACACCTGAATTCAATGCAGACGCCTTTGCCCCAGCCGCGCCTCGTTCCTCCGGCGCGAGCATCATTCTCGATGGACGCTACTGTCCTCCGCCCGCGGATAAAGACGGCAAGATGTGGGTACGAGCTTCCGCGCTGATCAAAGCCGATGCCATGGAGCTTTACAGTCTCTGGCGCAATATCGAAACGGCGCCTCTATGGCAGGAGCAGATCATAAACGTCGTGGTCACCGGCGAGTGCACCTCGCATTGGGTGATGCAGAACGGCAATAACACTCTCGAATGGGACGCCGAGATCCTGGCCGATGAACCGGGCCGCCGCATCGTCTGGCGCTCGATTCATGGTGACTCGAATAACGCCGGCGAAGTCATCTTCGAGCCTGCTCCCGGAGGACGAGGCACCTTCGTCATCGTGCTGCAGGAGTTTCGCATGAGCAAGCTTGCCAGCGCGTGGGAGACGATGCGCGGCCGCAATCCGAAGCAGGCTGTGATTGAGAATCTGCGCCACTTCAAAGCGCTGGCCGAGACCGGCGAAATTCCGCGCACGCAGGGTCAGCCGCACGGGCCACGCGGAGCTATCGGTTCGATGAAGGCGTCAGCTTATGCCGAAACCGTTGAAACGCCGCCTGGCCTGGCCCGCAAGGCCAGCTGACAACAGCGTTGAAGTTCGAATCAGAAAAGGGCCGCTGTCATCCTGAATGGAGTCCGCCGTGGCGGACGGTGCCGACGGATCTGCGGTTGCTGTTGAGGAATTTTGGCCCGCCACGTTAATGATCGACCAGGAGAAAAGTCATGAAAGCAGTCTGTTGGATGGGAAAGAGCAAGGTCGAAACCCTCGAAGTGCCCGATCCCGTATTGCTCAATCCGCATGACGCGATTCTGCGCATTACACGCACGGCGATCTGCGGCTCTGACCTGCATCTCTACGACGGCATGATCCCGACCATGGAATCCGGCGACATCATGGGCCATGAGTTCATGGGCATCGTCGAAGAGGTCGGCCGAGACGTAAAGAATCTGCAGCGCGGCGATCGTGTTGTTGTTCCATTCACGATCGCCTGTGGCCAATGCGAGTTCTGCCGCAAACAGATCTGGTCTGCCTGCGACAACACAAATCCCAACGCACATCTGATGGAGGCCGCCTACGGCTACTCTGGCTCCGGCCTCTTCGGCTACTCGCACATGATGGGCGGCTACGCCGGCGGGCAGGCGCAGTATGTGCGCGTGCCCTTTGCCAACATTGGCCCGCTTAAGATCGAAAGCGATCTACCTGATGAGAAGGTGCTCTTTCTCTCCGACATTTTTCCTACCGGCTATATGGCAGCAGAAAATGCGCAGATTCAGCCCGGTGATACTGTCGCGGTATGGGGCTGCGGCCCGGTGGGCCAGTTCTGCATCGCCAGTGCATTCCTCTTAGGCGCGGCCCGCGTGATTGCTATCGATCGCATCCCGGAGCGCCTCGAATTGGCCCGCTCTCTTGGCGCCATCACCGTCGACTACACCGAAGAAGACGTGAGTGTGCTCACCGCACTCAAGGATCTCACGGGCGGCATGGGCCCGGACTCTTGCGTGGATGCCGTCGGCCTTGAAGCGCACTCGAACGAGCTGCAGGGCGTCTACGACAAAGTGAAAGTCGCATTGATGCTTGAGACCGATCGTCCCATTGTGCTGCGCCAGGCCATTCAGGCCGTGCGCAAAGGCGGCACGGTCTCCATTCCCGGTGTCTACGGCGGGCTGCTCGACAAGGTTCCCTTCGGTGCCGCCTTCGGCAAAGGCATCACCATGAAGATGGGCCAGACCAACATGCATAAATACATGAAGCCGCTACTGGAGCGCATCGAGAAGGGGCAGATCGATCCAAGCACGATCATCTCGCATCGCATCTCACTCGACGAGGCGCCGCGCTTGTACCAGATCTGGCGCGACAAGAAGGAGAACGTCACCAAGATCGTGATCGATCCATGGCTTGAACGCGCTGCAGCGTAAGAAGCGCAATCTGAAAGAGCAAAGCCGGTGCTAAGCACCGGCTTTTTTGCCGAAGTTGGAATTTACTTGCCGGCGGCTCCGAGCTGTTCGATCAGCGTGTCGAAGTCTTCAAGCCGTGCATATTCGATGATCACCTTGCCCCGGCCGCCGCGGTCTTCGATCGTCACCTTCATGCCGAGCCTGCGCTGCAGCTGCTCCTGCGCCTCACGGACATTGGGATCCACAGGCGGCTCTGCCTTGGTCGGCTTCTTCTCTTTGCCTTCGGGATGCAATAGCCCTTGCACATAGCTCTCTGTTTGGCGAACAGAAAGCGAAAGTGATACGATACGCTGGGCCGCCTTTTCCATCTCCTCGGCATGTTCGAGGGCCAACAGCGCCCGAGCATGGCCAAAGCTCAGCACGCCAGACTCCACGCGCACCTGCACGGTATTCGGTAACTTTAAGAGCCGCAGGAAGTTAGCAACCGATGCCCGATCTTTCCCGGTGCGCTGCGCCATCTGCTCCTGCGTCATGTGGAACTCGCGCGCAAGCCGCTCAAAGGCCCGCGCCTGCTCCATCGGGTTCAGGTCGGCGCGTTGCAGGTTCTCGACAATCGTGATCTCCATCGCCTGCTCGTCGGAGACCTGGCGCAGAATTGCCGGAATTGTCTTTTTGCCCGCCAGTTGCGACGCCCGCCAGCGCCGTTCGCCGGCGATCAATTGGAACCGCCCATTCGCAAGCGGCCGCACCAGCACCGGCTGAACCACCCCGTTGGCCGTGATGGAAGCCGCCAGCTCTTTGAGCTGCTCCTCGTCGACATGCGTGCGTGTCTGGAAGGGATTGCGGTCGATCTGATCCAGAGGAATCTCGCGCGGCCGTCCTCCTTCGGGTTCGGCAGCGGGAGCAGCAGCAGGCGCAGCGGGGCTCTGGGCTCGCGGCAAAAGGGAGTCAAGCCCTTTGCCCAGGGCGCGTCGTTTGGTGTCAGCGGGGGCGGTGTTCATGATGGTGTCCTTCAATCTATTTCAAATTCGAGGCAGCTTCGAGAGGAATTTCGAGATTTTCGTATCGCGCTACGCGTACGGCCAGAAGCGAACCTTCGGAGCGGGCCGCCCTGCGGCGGCCTCTTTTCGTTCTTTGGCGCGGGGACTCTCCATCCCGTTCCGCGCCAGAAACTCGGCTGCAAGCTCAAAGTAGGCATCGGCCCCGCGTGAGCGAGCGTCGTAAAGCGCCACGGGCTTGCCGTGGCTGGGCGCTTCGGCCAACCGCACGTTCCGTGGAATCACGGTCTTGTAGAGCCGCTCCTTGAAATACTCACGTAGGGTTTCCGTCACCTGCTGTGCCAGATTGGTGCGGTCGTCGTACATAGTCAGCAGCACGCCTTCAATCGTCAATGCAGGATTGAAGGCTGCTTTCACGCGTTCCAGCGTCGAGATCAGCTCGGAGACGCCTTCGAGCGCGAAGTACTCCGCCTGCATGGGAACAATCAGCATCTCCGCAGCAGCCAGCACATTCAACGTCAGCAGATCCAGCGCGGGCGGGCAATCCAGGACGATCACGTCGTAGGCATCCTTGACGGATTCCAGGGCCTGACGGAGCCGGAGAGCGCGATCTTCGGCCGTCGCAAGCTCGATATTGGCGCCGGTCAGGTTCTTCGAGCCCGGCAGCAGCCTCAGCAGCTCGATATCGGTGGGCAAGATCACCTGATCCGCCGGACTGTTCCCTACCAGCACATCATAGATCGAGTGGCGGTCGTCGTCCCGCTGGAAACCCAAGCCGGAAGAGGCATTTGCCTGGGGATCGCAGTCGGCCAGCAGGACCTTCAGGCCCTCCAGAGCCAGGCACGCTGCCAGGTTGATTGCCGTGGTCGTCTTGCCTACTCCACCCTTCTGATTGACGACGCCGAGTACCTTGCCCATGGCATTCAAGACTAAAGCGAAGCACGGCTATAGAGGTAGGTGATTGCATTGTGGAGAACTGGACATCGCTGTGGAAAGCGCTTAAATGGTCTGGACGGGAGTACTGATTAAGCCTCTGAGCCGGAAGGATTTCGGCCACTTCGATCCATTCAGCCACAAGTGAGTGGCAAATTTGGCTCTCGGTGGAAAACTTGGCTCTCCTGATCCTTTTTTTCGGACGTAAATAGCTCCTGAGCAAAGGTGTGCGAAATTTTGTTCCACGTGAAACACTGGTCCTACTGATGCGCCTTTGTTCCACGTGGAACAGAGATGCTGCGCATTCATCGGATTCGCCGAGCTGCGCTTGCTTACAGCTTCGTCCCGTGCGCGCTTCGGCATCGTAGGTCCGAATCTGACACGCCCCTGACCTGAGAAACAGGCGTACACTCCTCGGCGGCTGAAATCCAGAAAGCGGGCACGTCATGGATTTCCTAAACGCCTTTATTTGGTACGAAAGACCCATCTGACAAGTCAGCAAGTTGCCGCAAACCTTGGTTCTTCCATCGCCGCTTGGAATGAGCTCATCACATGGCTAAAGCAGCGGAGCCTTGAGTTACCAAACGTGGAGCTCCATTTTGCCTAAATACGGTTGGGGCCTGCGACCAGCGCCGAAAACCAGAACCATCCTTACGTGGGGGTCCTGCGAAGGTTGCTTCCGTGTCTCTTTCGTACCTGGGCGACAAAGCTGTTGCCGCAGCCCGAAACCAGCGATCTTACCAGCAGCCTGCGCCACGAGATGGAGGAAGGTGGCGCTATGTAGAGGGAACGGATCTAGGCTGCTTATCCGCGAGCTGAAAGATCTTGGATCAGCCCGCAGGCTCGTAGAGATCAAGCTGTAGAATTGAGCTGCTGGCCCAGGATCAGGATTCTTTGATCGCCGCCTGGAAGCGACAGCGGCTCTCTCCAGGAGAACCCTGTTCCAGCGGCCACGCGCAATCTCGCAGCATCCGCCTCAGAGGTCATCAGCGCCAGCCATCCACTTGGCTTGACCAGTCTTGCTGCAGCAGCCACCGCTTCGGCCATTCGATCCACGGCGCGCATGGTGACGCAATCAAATCGCTGTGTCAGCGCTTCGGCCCGCCCGGCGTGAATCTTTGTGGCCAGCTTCAGAACTCGAACGGCTTCCTGGAGGAATGCAGCTTTCTTTCCCTGCGACTCCGCGAGCGTCACCACGATCTCTGATCGGCAGAGGGCAACGGGAATGCCTGGCAGGCCCGCACCTGATCCGAAGTCCAGCAATGTGTGAACTTCAACAGGAACATGTCGACTAACCGCAATGGATTCAATAATATGCCGTGACAGAATCCCTTCTTCATCGCGAACCGCGGTGAGATTCATCCGCGCATTCCAGCGAAGAAGAAGCGAAATATATTCCCCGAACTTATCGGCTACCTGAGCATTGAGAGGCTCAAGCCCTGCCGCTCCGAGAAGCACGTTCAGCCGTTCGGCGATCGTGCTCATGCCTGCGCGGCCGTGCCACCGACCGCATTATCCACGGACTCCGTGATCGTCGGCGGCTGCCAGGCCCCGGCCGACTCGATGAATGACGCGAAGATCGCGCGAGAAAGGCCGCTTTGCGCGTAAGTCCGCTCCGGATGCCACTGCACGGCCAGGACGAAATGGTCAGGATCGTCGAGTTCGACTGCCTCGATCACACCATCAATAGGTGAGATCGCGCTGACCAGCAGCTTGTCCCCGGGAACGCGAATCGCCTGGTGATGGCTCGAATTCACCGGAACCTGCGCGTCCTCTGGATGCGGTAAAAGCGCGGACAATCGCGATCCGTGCGCAATCTGGACCGGATGCGCCTCGACCACGTCGCGCCCAGGCCGATGATTCACTGGCGTCTTCAGGTCCTGGATCAACGAACCGTTTCGCCACACATTGAGCGTCTGCGTTCCGTGACAGATGGCGAGAATCGGCTTCTTCAGATTGAAGGCGTCCTGCAGCATCAGCTCGTCAACGGCCGTGCGCGCTGGGTCGTCCTCGCCGCATTCAGGAATCGGCTTTTCGCCATAACGCTGCGGATCGACATCGTAGCGGCTGCCGGGAAGCAGGATGCCTTGCACGCCGGCCAGCAACCGCGCCACGCGATCCTGCGGCTCATCGAGCGGGATCACGAGTGCCTCAGCTCCAGCGGCTTCGATCGCGTCCATATAGGACGGCAACGAGCGGCCGTTGTACTCCACGTCGCTGCTTGTCGGTTCGGGAATGGCAATGCGGACGGCCATAGCACCAGTGTAAAGACGTGCTCCCCAGTCGGATCAAATTAGATCAAATTTTTGCCCGGCGGCGCAGATCAGACGTCTGCGGAGAGCGCAGCAGGCTGGCTCGATCCAATGTGGCTGCGGTCCGTTTCGGCTGCGAGCATCTCCGCGATCGCAGTGCGCAAGCGCTCGGTCAACTGCTCCGAGTCACGCACCGTCATGCCTTGCGTGTCGATGGGTTCGCCCACGCTCAGGATCAGCTCGCCAGGATAGAGGTGGTGTGTGTGGATTGGCAGCAGGTCGTAGACGCCGCTCAGCGCAATCGGCACCAGCGGCACCTGCGCACGGATGGCCAGGTAGGCCGCTCCGGAGAGGAAGGGCTGCAGTTCGCCGTTCGGCGTGCGGCCGCCCTCCGGGAAGACAAATAAGGGCATACCCGCGCGCAGCGCTTTTGCGCCGCGATTCAGGCTGGAAAGCGTGGCGCGGGGATTCGCGACATCGATGGGAATCTGCCCGGAGCGGTTCAGGTACCAGCCGATGAAGGCGATCGGCCACAGCTCTTTCTTCGCCAGGATACGGAACTGAAAGGGCAGCGAGGCAAAGATCACCGGCGTATCCATATACGAGGTGTGATTCGCCGCGTAGACAGCCACCGGATATCTGCCGAGATTTTCGGCGCCGCGCACCGTGACGTGCGAACCCGAGATCCAGACGCAGAGCCGCGCCCACACCTGCGCAATGCGATGCTGCACGCTGCCGCTCTTCTCTACGAGTGAAACCAGCAGCGCCATCGAGCCGCAGATGCCCGTCGCAATGCTCAATGCCGGCGTCTGAATCAGGTTGGTGCGCCACCGGTAGAACCGGGGCATGGGATTGGGCCGGCGTCTCATGCCTGTCTGTTCTCGCCAGCCGTCAGCAGGGCGCGCGCCTCACCTACGAGATAGACCGATCCGGAGATCACCGCCGTGCGGCCCGCTGCGTGTTCCACAGCCAAGCGCACCGCTTCGGGCACGCTCGCAGCCACGACTGTCGGCGTTCCGACTCTCTCGGCCGCGGCCAGCAGATCTTCCATTGCAGCCGCGCGGGCCGACTGGATCGGCGCCAGGATGACCTGGTCGAAGAGTGGAAAAAGGATCTGCGCCATCTCGGCGACCGGTTTATCACGCAGACAGCTGAAGATGAGTGCGGGGCCCTTCGCATCTCCGAGAATCGCGCGCAAACCCGAACGCAGCGCCCATACGCCTGCAGGATTGTGAGCCACGTCGAGAATCCATGTCACACCCGCGTGTTTGATGCTCTCGAGCCGCCCCGGCCAGCGCGTCTGCCTGATGCCTGCTGCGATCGCCTCCGGCGTGATCGGAAATGCATGCTGGGTTTGGAGCTCAACCGCGGCGGCAATCGCCAGCGCCAGGTTGCGGTGCTGATGCGCACCGTGCAGCGGCGAATCCACCTCGATCTGCGTTCCGAGAGCATCGATCATGTAGGAATCGGTCGGCTCGCCTGCCTGCGGCATGTACGGTGCTGCACTCACACCGCGCACATCGAGTTCGGTCGCCACCTCGCCCAACACTTCGTTGGCCTCTGGATGCTGCGGCAGCGTAATCAGCGTTCCGTGGGGCCGCAGAATGCCGGCCTTTTCGCGCCCGATGGCGGCAATCGTGTTGCCCAGCCACTCCATGTGATCGAGCGAGATGTCGGTGATGATCGAGAGCAGCGGGTCCACGATGTTGGTTGCGTCGAGCCGCCCGCCCATGCCCACTTCAAGCACGGCGATCTCCACGCCTGACTCCGCAAAATACAAAAACGCCTGCGCGGTAAGCAGCTCGAAATAGCTCGGCAATTGCGGCAGCTTTTCCCCAAGAACGAGCCCCTGCGCAGCGTCGTGCACGCGGAAAAACGTGCGCGCAAAGTCATCGTCAGAAATTTCGCTGCGATTGAGGCGAATGCGCTCATTCACCCGCTCCAGATGTGGCGAGGTGTAGAGTCCGGTACGCATGCCGGCGGCAGTCAGAATCGAAGCCAGCGTCGAAGCCGTCGAACCTTTGCCGTTGGTGCCGGCGATCAGCACAGCCGGGAAGCGCTTCTGCGGGTCGCCCAGCGCCTCAAGCAGGATGCGAATCTCATCCAGCGAAAACTTGCGCCGCTGCTGCCCGGCGCGCGCATAGAGCTCCGGGGCCATGGCGTTCAGTTGTTCGATGGCGGCCGCGTAGGACATGGAACTTTCAGTATAAAAGCCGTACGCGTATCGCTGCTCAGTTCGCCGAGGGCCGGTCGGCGTGATCGACCACCAGCGCCTCGACTGGCCCGCGCGTTGCCTCAAGGCGCAGTCCGAGTTGCTGCTGAATCGCTGTGAAGAACGGCGGGGCCTGCGCGTCTGTGGGTGCGACGGGCACTTCGCCGCCAAACTGCGTTTCATCCGGAGCCCATTCGAGATCGAAGTCGAATTTGCCCGTAAGGCCCGTTCTATCGACGACCGGCCGGTCAAGCACAGCGCGCTGCAGCAGTTCGGCAAACTCGCCCATACTCGCATTTCGTGCTGGCAGTTTGATGTGGTCGGGATAGACGGTGCTGATGAGTGCTGAGGGCTCGCCAGGTGCGGCCATGCTTGGCTTCAGTCCCGGCGCGCTCTCCGAGCCGTACTTCGGACCGCCCTTCGTCGTTTCGAGAGCGTAGATCGAGAAGTCCTTCGACTCGCGATGAAAGGCGAGAGCGAAGCGGTCGGTGAGCAGGGTGCGCAACATGGCCATCTGCTCGTCACGGCTGGGCCTGGTTTCGCCGGGCGTGAGCGCGAGGATGTCGTAGTGGTCTGAGTCGATCCACGGCGGACCGCCGGAGATCACCTTCGGGCTCAGGTTGTAGGCTGCGGCGATGAGCAGTTTCAGCGTGTAGTACTTTCCGACAAAGCGGTTCGTGCCCTGCAGGATCAGGTAGCGACCCTTCTTGGCATCCGGCTCAACCGGCTTGATGGTGGCTACCTCGAACGCCGGACCGGCCGTTGCGGATTTGGGTGCGGTTTTAGGCGCTGCGGGATCCGACGACGGAGCCTGTGCCATCAGGCATGCGGTCGAAAAAAGCAGAGCAGCAACTGCGACCTTCTTAAGCTGTCGTTGAACCATACTTTGTAATCAACTCCGCACACGAACGTACGGTCATCTTCTCACAGGTTAGTCTTACTCCCGCAACAGCAGCTCAAGCGCACACCTCGCATTTTGCAGGCACTCGCGCGCTTCGTCTTCGGAGAGAAGTCCCTGATGGACTGCCTTTTTGCCTGCATCGTTCACCTGATTCGCGATGCGGGGAAAATTCGGGTCGATGCCGGTCATGCGGAGATTGTCATTTACTTCGTGCAGCAGGTTCCCGAGCGTCGGCGCGTTGCGGTAGCGCGTCCGCACCAAGCGGGTGAGATTCTCGGGCAGCCTCTGCTTCACGGCCTCCTCCAGCACTGAGCGGCACATCACCGCACAGGCCGTGAAAAGGCCTAAGAAGTAGCAGCGCGTTGCTTCGTCGAGATAGCGGTCTGCCTCTTCGGAACAGGGTGCGGCCACTACGCACTCGCGCAGGTGCGTCGCGCGCAGCACAGCCGGCTCGATCAGCTCCAACTGCTCCATGGCGAAGGCGGCGCGCAGCAGATCGTTCTGCTGGCCGTCGAGAGCCCGCTGGATGGCCTGCCAGACCGGCGTATTCCCGCCCCCCAAAGGATGCTGCACGCGCGTAAGCTGCGTCAGCCGCTGCCGGGCATGATGGATGAACCCCTGGCGCATCTCCTGGGCCAGGTGCTTCCATCCGGCGACGAAGCCTCGCGGATCCTGCTGGTACCGCGCCCATAGTTCGTCGTAGACGATCTCCGGCAATAACTCGCGCAGCTCGGCAAAACGCCCGGCTCGCGCCAACTCGGCAATTGCCTCACAAAATTCGCGGCCCGGCGCGCCTTCTACAGACATCTGCTCCAGCGCGCTTTCCAGCCTTCCAATATCAATCGCCACCGGCGACGCTCCTGCTTCTCTAAAAAGTCTAGGAACGATTTGTAGGATCTGCGGCGTTTCTGCCAGGTTTTCGGTCCAGCGGTACAGGTTTGGGAAGTCCTTCGCGTCGGCTTCCTTCTGCGGAATCGCAGCGACGGCTGAACCTCCATCCCGCTCTGCGGAAACTGTGGAAGATGCGTCTCCTGTGGACAAGCAGAGCGCTCCAAATCCTTGACCCATAGGCACGTGGATCAATCCCTCACACAAATCACCGGCAATCCACAAGGGTTTTCAGTATGTCTGTGGGAGCCGTGGGAAATGCGGGTAGGGTGACGGCTTCTCCGTTCTGCTTTTCCAAATCTCCTGAATTCCACAACCGCGATTTAGAAAACCCGCACCCTGCTCAACTCCGCGCCAAACGGCCACTTTCTCTGTTTTCCCACTTTTCCTTCTTCCCTACGGGAGCTACTGGCTTTTTCTTATTCTTTAAAGACAGATTCCCTCTATCTCCGTCGCGACGGTTGACCTGACCTCTGCAAATGGCTCCGCTCCGCGCCGAGAAATACTACAGAGCCGCCCTCGGATTTACCTGCGCGCAAAACGCCCAGGAATCCAGAGAAAACACCTGTTTTTCCACGCACCCGGAAACAAAGAGATGAATACAATCAAGAGGAACAAAAGACAGCCCGTTTTCGTTGGCCTTGAAAGTGTTATAGAGTGAGGCCAGAGAAGAAAGCGGGCTTCTGGAGCGAGGGTGGGCGTATGCCGATTGTCGAAACCGAGGTAGAGAAGCCGGCTGCGCAGGGGGCAGCGATGGAGATTACCGTAAGTCGCCAGGATCTGGTGAGGGAACTCACGGCCACACAGAGCGTTGTCGAGCGCAAGACCACCATCCCGATTCTCTCCAATTTTCTCCTCGAAGCCGACGGCGACCGGCTCAACATCACGGCCACTGATCTCGACCAGGCTATCCGCACCAGCGCGGCCGTCAAGGTAAAGAAGCCCGGTTCCTGCACCGTACCTGCGCGCAAGCTTTACGACTACATCAAGCTTCTGCCCGACGGCGAAATCTCGATCAAGCTGCTCGAGAACCATTGGGTGCAGATTCGCAGCGGCCGCTCGAATACCAAGATCGTCGGCATGGCCCGCGCCAACTACCCGCAGGTTCCTGAGTTCCCCTCCATTGCGGCAACGAGTATTTCTCTCGCCGCACTCAAAACGCTGATCGCCCGCACCATCTTCGCCATCTCGAATGAAGAATCGCGCTACACGCTGAATGGCGCCCTGCTGATCGTGAAGGCCGAATCGCTGGCAATGGTGGCCACCGACGGCCACCGTCTTTCCTTCGTAGAAAAGCCTGGTGAAACTCTCGAAGGCATCAGCGGAGAAAAGCGCGTGCTGATTCCGCGCAAGGCTCTGCAGGAACTGCAGCAGCTCCTGGCCAATACAGAGGTCGAAAAGATTGAGTTCGCCGATGACGAGCACACGCTCTTCTTCCGCGTGGGCCATCGCACTCTGAGCACGCGCAAGCTCACGGGCCAGTTCCCGAACTTTGAGGCTGTGATGCCGCGCGACAACTCGAAGTTCGCTGTCGTGCGGTCGACTGAGCTGTCTGCGGCCATCCAGCGCGTCGCACAGTTCGCCGACGAGCGCTCCGGCGCCATCCGCCTGCGCCTCGAGGGCAACGAGCTCCGGATCAGCGCCAACTCCACGGAGTCGGGCGAGAGCGAAGACACGATCGATACGCCTTACTCCAGCGACCCGATCATGGTCGGCTTCAACTCGTCCTATATCCTCGATTTCCTGAAGGCGCTGAACAATGAAGGCGAGGTCCGGCTCGAATTCAAGGACTCTCAGTCCGCCGGTCAGATGCGCCCCGAAGATCCCGACGCCGAATACAAATACCGCTACGTCCTCATGCCCATGCGGATCTGAGAGGAAATCGGCAGGTCGAGAGGCGCCAATGTTGATTCCCGCGAAACAAAAACACCCCAAAAATCACTTGCTAACAGCAACTCATCCCTGGAAATCAACCACTCATATGACTAATTGTGCAATCCGTCACATTTCTTCGTTTTTAAATACGCTGGGCGGGTAACACTTTAGTGGTAAGTGAGATGGGGTAAACCCTGTATCCATATGATTACATGTTGCTTATAAAGCAATAATTCGTCCGCTCATCTCGTTTAAAGGCCCATTCACCCCAAAACCCATCTTTACACTTGAGTAAACCGATTGCATACTCGTAATGATCAACTTTTACCGCGCTCTGTTTATTAAATAAGCAATTTTTGAAGAGAGCGGACACCGGCGCGCCTTTAGCGCGATTGAACCGGCCCCAACCCTTAACTTTTGGAGGTAACTATGTGGCGGAGAGCCAGAAATCTCGTCTTCGGACTGCTTGCGCTCAGTTTTGTGACGCTTGCTGCCGGGCAAGGAATTACGACGGGCACGGTCGCAGGAGTTGTCGCCGATCCATCAGGAGCCGTGATTCCCAATGCGGAGATTCAGTTAACCAATCAGGCAAATGGCCTTCGGCTGAGCAATAAATCGACCGGTGACGGCTCCTTCCGATTCTCTGCGGTTCCCATCGGAACCTATAAGGCGATCATTAACGCCCAGGGCTTCACTGCTGAGACGATCGACAATGTGCAGGTGACCTCGGGAGCCACGACAAATATCAACAACATCAAGCTTACGGTCGGCGCAGTCGAGCAGGTCGAGGTGAATGGCTCTGCTGCCTCCTTGCTTGAGACCAGCGATTCGCAAGTTACCACGAGTTTCAATGCGGAAGCGATGCAGTCGCTGCCGTTGAACAATGGTTTCGACACCGTCACCGAACTGATTCCAGGCGTCGTCAGCACCGGCGCGGACAATTTCTCGAACACCAATGGCGACAACTACTCGGTAAACGGACAGAGCGGGCGCTACAACAACTTTGAGATCGACGGCCAATCGAATAACGACAACTCCATCGGCGGTCCGCAGGTTTTCTTTGGCAGCCAGGATGCGATTGAGGAAGTCCAGGTCATCACCAACGACTACAGCGCGCAATACGGCCGGAATGCCGGAGCGGTCGAAAACTACATCACCAAGGCGGGGACAAACTCCTTCCACGGAAGCCTCTTCGATTTCTATCAGGGGCAGTTCCTGAGCTCGATGACCAACAACGACAAGAACCCGCTCTTCGGTTTCTGTCCTCCGGGAGTGAGTCCATCCACCGGTTGCTCGGCGGCGGTTCTACCGCGCTTCGTAGAAAATCGCGCGGGCGCAACGCTCGGCGGTCCGCTTCTCTCGAACAAGCTCTTCTTCTTCTTCAGCACATATTGGGATCGGATTCGGCAGGGAGCCTCTCCTTCTGCTTCTTTGCCGAACCTCACTCCCGACGCGAATGGTCTTGCGACGATTCAATCTAAATTCGCGGGCGATCCTGGAGTGGGAACTATTCTGGGATTTGGTCCCTACGCTCTCAAGCAAGGTAATCCGCAGCCGATTTCTATTGCGGCTTCCCAATGTCCCGGCACGTACACTGCAGCGGGCACGTGCCTTGAAACCATCACAGACGGCAGCGGTCGGACCGCCGCCGTCGAAGTCGCCGGTGTACAGCGGACGATTCCCGCCATCTTTAACGATCAGGAAGAAATGGGACGTATCGATTGGCAGCCCACAGAAAAAGATCACCTCTTTGCGCGGTACTACTATCAACCATCGCTTTCAACGGGCGTTAACGGTGGCTCCTACTCAACGGCCGCCGGCGATTTTATCGATATTCCCGGGACGACGCACTCCATCGGAGCTGACTGGACGCATTTGTTCACGACTCATTTCACTGACCAGTTGCGGTATAGCTTTCAGCAGGCGAAGTCTTCCTTCCAGGGTGGCGCCTATCCAACGTGCGTCACCACTGCTCTCGGTGCCTGCCCGGCGCAGATGCACTTCAGTGGCACGAATGACGACTCCGATTTCGGCGGAGATATCACCTTTCCTCAAGGCCGCACCGTAAAAGTAACCCAGGTGCAGAACAACGCGACATGGAATCATGGCGCGCAGACCTTGCTGTTTGGCGGCGAATTCGACTACCAGAACTCGCCCAACGCCGGCATGTACTACTACACCGGTTATCCCATCTATGCATCGCTCAACAACCTGCTTGGGGCTCCGGACGCATCGTTGGGTGGCGCCCCGGCTTATTCCTATCTGGCGAATGGCAACCCAGTGATTCCCTTCACCGAACCGGATGTCGCGGCCTACTTCCAGGACGACTGGAAGGTAGCTCCTACGTTGACGCTGCATCTCGGCATGCGCTGGGAGTTCTTCAGCCAGGCGATCAATAAACTCCACAGCGAAACGGTTGCGCGCGAGTCGAATCCGGCTACGGCTTTCTGGTCTGCGGCTGTGCCGCTCGCCAACCGCACCGTGCCGCAAGCGAACCAGGTCTACACAAACTTTGAGCCGCGCGTTGGGCTGGCCTGGAACCCCGATTTCGACAAGAAGCTGGTGATTCGTGCAGGCTACGCGATCAACGCGAATCCCGCGTTCTACAACATGTTTGTGCTCGTCGCCGATGGCGCGCCGGTCACGAATCTGGGAGCGTTCCTCTGTGGAAGTAATGCTTGCTTGCCTTCTAACGGTTCCATTCTGGCTTCGAACTACCGCGCGCTCAACCTGCCCTCATTGCATACAGGCGGCGATCCAGGTAGAGACGTCCAGGACACCATCCCAAGCACCTTCCGCACGCCCTATGTGCAGAGTTATACGCTGGGCGTCGAGCATCAGTTAGGCAATGCCGCTGTGATGGAAGTGCGCTATGTGGGGACAAAGACCACGGACGACTTTCAATCCATCGACGCCAACCCGTACCTCCTGCCCGTTGCTACAGCATTCCCCAACATGGTCTCGGCGTCTTCGCTCTGTCAGACCAAGGGCGCAAATGGGTACGGTCGTCCAAATTGCAACTTCTCCAACGTCACTACATTCACGAACGGCGGATGGGCCAATTACAACGGACTTGAGTTAAACCTCACCACACACGATTTCCATGGCCTCACTTCCACGTGGTCTTACACGCGCAGCAAGGCCATGAACAATGCGACGGACGGATTCCGCAGTACTGGTGGCGGCGGCAGCACGATTGCTTATCCGCAGAACCCTCTCAACCCCAGTGCCGGCGAGCGAGGGCTGAGTGGCAACGACTTTCCGAACACGGTGGGTATCGGTTTCACCTACAACCTGCCAAAGTTTGTGAGGGAAAATAGCTTTGCTGGCAGGGCCGTGAACGGCTTCCAACTCAGCGGTATCTACCGGTACCGCAGCGGCCAGCCGTACACGCCATACCAACCCATCAACGTGGATCCCAATACTGGCGATAGCAGCTTCTGTGACGGATCGTTCAACGGGGATGTGATTGGCGTGGATACGTGCAGGCTGGTGCTCTCAAACAAAAACGCGCCGGTCGATTCCGTCGCGTATTTGAATCCCTATGTCACCGATCCGGCTGGTAACCCAATTTCTGGAACACCGCACTACATCGTCTACAACAGCGATGGATATGATCCAGTGACCGGAAACTATCTTTCTGGCACACCGACCGATCCAAGCAAGTCGCGCTGGATTATCAATAACCAGGCCTATGCAATGTCCGTCAAAAATCCTTATCCCGGTTCGAGCAGAAGCCTGTTGCGCGGACAGCCCTTCGGTGATCTGGACATGACGATCGCGAAGAAGTTCCCAGTGACGGAACGCGTAGCTGTACAGCTTTCCATGGCGGGTTACAACGTTCTCAACCAGATGTACCGTGGAGCCGGCAATCCCTTCGTCGGGGCGAGCAACTTTACCAGCAATGCTGAGAGCACTTCCGGTAATTTTGGCTCTCAGGTCACCTCCGGCAACCGCTTCTTCATCCTGGGAGGGAAGGTCATCTTCTAGGAAGGCAGTCGTTCAATCAAATCAAAAGGCACGCCAGGCGCGTGCCTTTTCGTTTTCTGCCATTGCATCGAATCCAGAACAGTAAGAGCAGAAGCGAAGGAATCGGGTCTATGCCACCGCAGGCGTCTTCATAAATTCGAGGGCGCGCGCCAGATAGTCCTTGAGGTCTTTGCGGTGCACTACTGCATCAAGGAAGCCTTTTTCCAGCAGAAACTCGGAGCGCTGAAATCCCTCAGGCAGTTTCTGGCGAATCGTCTGCTCAATCACGCGCGGTCCGGCAAAGCCAATCAATGCGCCCGGCTCGGCGATATTGAGATCGCCCAACATGGCGAAGCTGGCCGTGACTCCACCGGTTGTGGGGTCGGTGAGCACACAGATGTATGGCACGCGCGCCTCATCCAGTTGCGCCAGCGCGGTGGAGATCTTCGCCATCTGCATCAGGCTCACTACGCCTTCCATCATGCGCGCTCCGCCTGAAGCGGCCACCACGATCAGCGGTTTGCGCGCCTCTCTCGCGCGGTCGACTGCCCGCGCAATGGTTTCACCGACAACCGCACCCATTGATCCGCCGATGAATCCGTACTCCATCGCGCTCAGCACCACATCATGCGGTCCAAGCTGACCCACCGCATTGACGATGGCGTCACTCAGTCCGGTCTGTTCCTGCGCTTTGCGCAGCCGCTGCTTGTAGGGCTTCACATCTGTGAAATTCAACGGGTCCGTCGAGCGGAGGCCGCCGTCGACCAGCTCATAGCCGGGCTCGAGCAGCAGGTCGATCCGCTGGCGCGCATCGATTTTGAAGTGATGCTGGCACTTGGGACATACGTGCAGGTTGGCTTCGAGATCGGCCTTCCAGATCGTGGCCCGGCACCCTGGGCACTTGGTCCACAACCCTTCTGTGCGTACCTTGCGTTCGCCCGCATCGGGACCGTTGTCAGGGCCTTCGCCGCCCGCGCCGGGGAAATCGCCGTTTTCGCGCTTGAACCAGGACATACCGAACCCCATTGTAAATGGATGAAGCCGCTATGCTGCCGACGACGGCGAGTCAGGCTTTATCGGCCAGCGCGGGGCCGCCCCGCAGATAGGCATCGTCTCCATCGATCCAGTCCTGCCGCTGCGGCGTGAACATGTCCAGCGCCACGGAGTCTTCGAGGGCGATCACCTCGTGCGGAGCGCTGGGCGGAATGCACAGGATCTCGCCCGCCCGCACCGTAACGCGCCCCTCGCTCAGCACAAATTCAAGTGCACCCTCAACCACATGGCTCACCTGCTCGTTCACGTGCTGGTGCCGGGGCACGCGTGCGCCCTTCTTCAGCACAATCCGCGCCAACGTCGTCTTCACGCCGGTCACATACTGGCGCGTCACCAGCGGATTCATCTGCTCCGGCTCGATCTCAGACCAACGGAAATGCGTACTCGCCGCCATCTCTCCTCCCGCCCTCTCTACATATACCTCGGCTAGTCCGTTTCGCAACGGACGGTGACCAGATTACAGCGCGAGTCCGCGCCCAGAGCTGACCTGAGAACTGTCAGTTGTGAGCGGCGCGCTCTTCACTGCCGATGATACGGATGTCCGGCAAGGATCGTCATCGCGCGATAGATCTGTTCGGCCATCACCAGCCGTGCCAGAGCATGTGCAAGCGTCATCGGTCCCAGTGACAGCAAGAGCTGCGCGCGCGACCTCGCCTCATCGCTCCATCCGTCCGCCGGACCAATTGCGAAGACAATGTGCTGCGTACCTTCATCTCGGCGCGCGCCAACCCACAGGGCGAGCGCCTCTGAAGTGAGAGATCGACCTCGGCCATCGAGCAGGACAGCCATTGCCGGCGTACGGCCCCGTTGTCGGCCGAGCCATTCGAGCAGTGCTGCCTCCGTGCGAAACGCCTCTGTCCTGCAGATCAACTCACCGCGCCAGGCCGAACAACGCTCCATATATTGCTGGACCAGGGCTTCATATCCATCTTTCGCCACCGACCGCGAACCGATATGCGCGAGCGTGACCTGCATAACAAGGAGGATACCAATCGGCGCTAAAGGCGAGAGCGGCGACAAGCATGTTTCCTCAAAACTACGATAAGCAACCTATTTTTGGAATATCAACGCCAATATCTACGCAAAACCATATGTTTGAGCAGGCGCGTGAGTACCGTTGTCCCAAACAAATCGTTTGCTTTGTGTACTTTGGTCATGCCTCATCGGTGTCATCGGAATTGGCATGTCTCATGCATAAGTGTTATTGCACATGCCTCATAGTCAGCACCAGCTGCACGGTCGAATGTTGAATCCTCTTTCTTTCCAAGTGCTTGGTCTGGGCAGATGTGAGCTGAAACGGTTCTTCAGTCCTAATGCTTTGTTCATACCTTCCGCTTGCGTACGAGCACGCGGCAATAAGCAAGAACAAGTTCTCTGATTGACGATCCATCCACACACTCTGGAGGAACGACGATGCGATTTTTCAAGCTGCACCTTGTGAAGGCCTTCTGCTGCCTTTTTGCGATCGCCGCTTTGGCGTCAGTGCCGGTCTGCTACGGGCAGAACGTCTCTGGCATGACGGGCCAAGTGACAGACGCCTCTGGCGCTGCAATCCCGGGAGCTACGGTGACGCTGACAAACCCGACGACCGGCGTAAAGTTCACCCAGACGACGAACGCCGAAGGCTTTTACCGGTTCTCCGAGATTCCTCCGGGTCAGGGCTACGAGGCCAGCTTCACGGCCAAAGGTTTTTCTGATGTGGCGGTTAAAAATATCTATCTGACTGTCGCGACGGTCCGTACGCAGAACGCAACTCTGGCTGTGGGCTCGAGTACCGCGGAAGTCGAGGTTACAGCTTCCAACTCGGAAGTCACGATCGATACGTCGGATGCAACCGTCGGCAGTACCTTCGACGTTCAGCAGTTGAATAGCCTTCCCGTACAGCAGAGAGGTGATCCGGTCGCGCTCTTCACTATGCAGCCTGGTGTAACGGATTCAGGCGCGGTTACGGGAGCGCGTGTCGATCAGAATTACGTCACATTGGATGGTCTGGATGTGAACGACTTCGCTACTGGCGGAGCATCGCAAAGCAATTCGGGTGCGGGAATTACAGAAGGATTTAACAGCGGCACAATCGTGGGACATGCTCCGATCGACTCGATCGAGGAGTTTCACGGCACAGTAGGCGGAAATCAGTCGGACACCGGCCCCGCCAGCGGCGGCCAGTTCCAACTCGTAACCAAGAGCGGCACTAATCATTTTCACGGCAATCTCAATGAGTATCATCGCGACCCCTCGTTAGTAGCGAACACGTGGTTCGGTAACAACTCAACACCCAAGGTGCCGCGCAATCATCTGATCCAGAATCAGTTTGGCGGGGCTGTGGGTGGACCGATCATTCTTCCCAAGCTGTACAACGGGCGCGACAGACTGTTCTTCTTCTTTGACTTCAATGACAATCGGGTCGTCAGCTCCGCGATTCAGCAGCGAATTGTCCCGCTCGACAGTTTGCGCAACGGCAATATCGGCTACATCAACAGCAGCGGAGGAGTCACTTACCTTTCGCCTGCACAGGTAAAGTCGTTTGACCCGGCTGGGCTTGGCGAAAATGCAGCTTGGATTAGCGGTTTCAACGCCCGTTTTCCTCACTCCAACAACTCCGTTACGGGAGATGGCATCAACACCGGCGGATACGCCTTCAACGCACCGGACAATGACAACGGGACGATTTATGTCGGCAGGATCGACTACAACCTGAATGACAATATGAAGATTTTTGGGCGGTTCACCATCGCCCGCGAAAACAAGGTTCAATATCCAAACCAGTTTGGCGGCGACCCGGCGACGGATCCTTTCATCGATCGCACCTACGGCTTTGTTGTGGGCCACACCTGGGTGATTGGCGCCAACAAGACCAATCGGGTATTTGCCGGCGAAACAGTCGAGAAATACTCCTTCCCCAATAATTTCAATCCGACAGGGTCAACCTTCTTCACGTTCGGAGACGGAGCGGACGGGGATGGAGGGGGGGTCGAATCCTCTCTTTATCTGAATCCCAGTGCGCAGGCCCGCCGCGTTCCCATCCCGATGGTAGGCGATGACTTCACCGTCACCCATGGAACCCACACATGGCAGATGGGCGGAACCTTCAAGGACATCCTGGCTCACGATACCGTGGTCGCCGATTACAACACAACAGAGATTGGCCTGGGCGGCCAAACTCTCGGTCTTTGCGGGCCGGTCGCTGGCAGCTGCGGCGGCACGAACCCTAGTCTGCGTCCCGCGAATATCGATCAGACCAACGAGCCGGTTTGGGACCAGGCGTTTGCCTTCATGCTTGGCCGCATTGGCAATGTGCAGAGCGACTACAACTACAACGCTCAAGGCCAAGTGTTGAAGCAGCTGACCGGCGACCAGCGTTTCTATCGTTATTATCAGACTCAGCTCTATGTGCAGGATACATGGAAGGTGTTGCCGAGCCTGACTCTCACCTATGGCATAACCTATCAGTGGTTCTCTGTACCCTACGAGACGCGCGGCCTGGAGAGCGTCGAGCCGTATACTTTCGATCAGTATATGCAGGCGCGCGTGCAGCAGAGCTCTCTTTCCGAGACGGGCAATACGGCTGTGCCTTTGATCGCCTACTATCTCGGCGGAAAGGGCAATGGGGCCAATGCCCCAGGGCTCTACAAGCCGGAGTACCGGAACTTCTCCCCGCATACAGGCTTTGCATGGAACCCCGGCTTCGACAAGAAACTGGTCATCAACGGCGGCGCAGGCGTCGTCTATGATCGCACCGCCATTGAGTCAGTTGAGCACCTTCAGGATGGATATTCTTATCTGTTCCAGCAGACCGCGTCGACTCCCTACGGGATTCACAACGATCCTTACAACTCGATCAAGACTGATCCGCGGTTGACCAAGAGTGACGGCACTTTGCCCGTTACGCTCACTGCGCCCTCAACACCGCGACCCCCCTATGAACCGTTCACGACGGGCGGTGTGCCCTTTGGTCTTCAGAATGGGTTGGCCTTCAATGAAACGATCGATCCCTCGTTGAAAACTCCCTACTCCTTTATCGTCAACTTCGGTATTCAGCGCTCGCTTCCCGGAGACATGGTTCTGAAAGCCAGCTACATGGGCCGTTTCGGACGGCGCCTTCTGGCCCAGGCTGACGCAAACCAGGTTCTCGAGTTCCCAGACCCTGTTTCCGGCCAGCTCTACTCCCAAGCTTTTGGGAACGTCGTGCAGGCGATCCGGAAAGATCCTAACCCGACGCACCTCGCCACCCAGCCATGGTTCGAAAATGTGGTCCTACCTGGGGTCGGGGTACAGGAAGGGTATGCCAACAATACGCAGTTTCTCGGTTCGGCCATTGGCGGCCTGTTCAAAAACGGCGATTTCGCCGACTTCACGCAGGCTATCTCCAACCTCGTTGAGCCGAACGTAGGAATGGGCGCTCAGTTTTCTGAGAACTCGTTCCATACCAACAAAGGATTTTCCAACTACGACGGCCTGTTGTTCAGCTTGCAGAAAAACCTCTCGCATGGCTTGCAATACGACTTCAACTACACCTGGTCGCACTCCATCGATAACATATCGTTCTTTGCGAACTCCCAAGGCGATACGGGTATCGGCGGCGGCGGCCTGATCTGTGATGACGTGCGCCCGAGGGAGTGCCGTGGCAGCTCCGACTTCGACCTCAGGCATATCATCTCCGGGGATGCTACCTACTTGCTGCCATTCGGCAAAGGCAAGATGTTCCTGAATGGCGCTTCTTTCTGGCAGAACGAAGTGATTGGCGGCTGGGCCATTAGCGGCCTCACAGCCTGGCACACTGGATATCCCTGGCAGACGGCTTCCAGTGCTTTTGTTGCCAGCTATTCAAACGATGCACCCGCTATCCTTACCGGCGATCCTACGCTGGCTAAGACGAAGTTGACGAAGCTGCCGGGCGGCGGCGTCAGTGACTTCGCAAACGCGAGCATAGCCAGCAAGCAGTTTACAGGACCGGTCGGATTCACGATCGGCCCTCGCAACGGCATGCGCGGCCCAGGGTATTTCAATGCAGACCTTGGTCTGGCCAAGAATTTCCCCATCTACGGTGAGAGCGTCAGTCTCAAGTTCCGCGCCGACGCATTCAACGCGCTGAACCATCCGAACTTTGCTGTGCCCGCCGAAAATGTCTTCAATGGATACGATCAGGAGGACTATCTGCAAAGGTCGGGCTTCGGCCAGATCAGCTTCACTGCGGATCCGACTGGAAACCTGAACAGCGGTGCTCGCGTGCTGCAGCTTTCGTTGCGCCTGGAGTACTAGAGTTCCCGGCTGAAGGAAGCTCAAACGTCAAGGGGACCGCTTCGGCGGTCCCTTTGACGTTTAGCAGTGTTTCTAAATGGGGAAACATCAGGTCAGGGCCTGTTGCTTCCCGGCGACACGGCGGCTATTTTTTCCGAGGCGCTTTTTTCCCTGGCGCCTTTTTAGCGGAAGCCTTGGGCGCTGCAGTCTTTTTTGACGCGGTCTCTCTGGTCTTGTCCTTGCCCGGAATAGCGCTTTGGGTGGCTGCACTGCGTTTCGCCGCAGTTTCTCCTCGCGCGGCGCGGGTTTTGGCTTTGAGGGCGGCCTTCAGTTCTTCGTCGAATTCGGTGGGCGTCATGGGGCGTGCCGATTTGCGCAGGCGCTCGATGTCGTAGAAGGCACGACGCTCCGCGAGAAAGACGTGCGCCACGAAATCGACGTAGTCGAGCAGAATCCACTCGCCCTGGCGGCGGCCTTCCACCGAGTGCGCGTAGACGCCGAAGTCGCGCTTGAGCCGCAGCTCGATCTCGTCGGCAATGGCGACGGTCTGCCGGTCGTTGGTGGCCGAGGTGACCAGGAAAAAATCGGATAGTCCTGAGTCGACCGGGTCGAGCTCAAGGATGCGTGTGTCCTGGCCTTTTTTCTCTTCACAGGCTGCGGCCGCGGCCTGAACCAGAATGCGTGTCTGCTGTGGGATGCGCGATGGTTCGTGCGCTGATGTCGGATTCATGCGTCAGGAAAGCTCTCCAATCCTTCATCGTAGCGCTTCGTCCGAGGGCCCGCAAATCAGCTTTCTCGCGGGCTGAAGCCTGCAGCCGTGCCCCCCTTCAAAACAGTTTCAAACTGATCCGCCCCGATAGAGCCCCTGTGCCCGCACATACTCAGCCACAGCTTCCGGCAGCCATGTTCGCACCTGGTCTGCTGTTCTCGCATCGCGAAGCCGCTCTCGAATTTCAGATGCGCTGATTCGGATATCAAGTCCCGGCAGCACATACAATTTTGCATTTTGGCCCGCATCGTTTCTGACCTGGAACTCCTGCACCGCGATGCCATGTTGCTCTTTGGGTAAGGCCTTAGCTTCCATCGTCAATCCTGGCGGCAGTGCCTCGTTGAGCGCTTCCAGAGACTCGCCTGGACGCGAGGCAACGATCAAGCGTGCCGCGAACGGGATCTCGGCGGCACGATGCCATTTGCGCAACCCGAAAAACGAATCTGCGCCCATCAGGAAGAAGAGTGTGCTGTCTGGCAGTTGCTGGCACAGCTTTTCCAGAGTCTCCAGCGTGTAATTGGGACCTCCAGAGGCAGCCGGCGCATCGGCCAGCGAGATCTCGAATGCTGACTCGTCTTGGATCGCGAGCTGCGTCATCGCAAGCCGGTCTTCGAAGCTGGTGATTGCATCTTGGGCTTTGAGCGGCTGGGTGCCCACCGGAGCGAACAGAACCGTATCCAGGACAAGCGCAGCCCGCGCCGCGCGCGCAACGGCGAGATGTCCGAGGTGCGGCGGATCGAAGCTACCTCCAAAGAACGCTACCCGCCGCGCGGCCCCACCTGCTTGCTGCTGCTCCTGGGTCATGGGTTCATCCTAATGCTTGAACCTCCGGCATCCAGGATCTCAATCTGGATGGAGTATTTTCGCCCGACCACGCGCCCGGGCGGCTCCGCTAGAATTGTCCCAATGCGGTACGTCATTCTCATTCTCGCCTTGGCCGGCGCTGCGGTTGCTGCGCTGGCGCTCCGCGTTCACTACGACACAGGCACGGAGCCCTGCTCGATCAACGAAAAATGGGACTGCGGTATCGTCAATCACAGCTCCTACGCTGAGATCGCGCATGTTCCAGTAGCAGCTGTGGGCATTGTCGGGTACCTGGTGCTCGCCGGGCTCGGCCTGATGCGCCGGCACATTCTGCTCGCAGTTGCTTCGGTCGTCGGCCTAGGTTTTGCGCTGTATCTCTCGGGCATCGAGAAGAACGTGCTGCAGGTCTGGTGCCTCTACTGCGTCATCTCGCAGGGCATCATCGCTCTCATCACACTGTTGAGTCTCATCTGGCTCGGGTGGGCGCAAGTAGCCAGCCGGCGCGGCCGCGTGTAGTGCGCGTGCCGTTCTGTTCGCGCTGCTAAACTCAAATCAGGCGAATGATCAGCGACTGGTACGCGCGCGCGATGTATCGGTGGGAGACCCGCCTGACCACGCGCGACGAAAATCGTGTGGTGCGCCCGCTGGAATGGGGCTTTGAGTGGATCGCTCCTTTTCTCGAATCGCACGGCTTCACAGCTGCGGTTCCCGATCCTGCAGTAGAGCGCGATCCGGCTGCGGCCGAAGCGGCCATGGTGCACGTCAACGAACTTCTCGTCCGCCACAGCGATCAATTTTTCGGCTACAAGCGGCCTACAGATTTCCGGCTCGAAGAGCGCTACCCGCAGCTCTTTCCCACGAATGTGCGGCCTGAGACGCTGGCCCACGATGCGGCGCTTCGGCAGCAAATCGAGGACGGTAAGGCGCAGAAGGCGCAGTTTCTTCGCTTCACCTCGCCGGAACGCACGCCGTATCCTGAAAACGATCTTGTCAACGCGCGCTGGTATCCCGCACCCGCGCACAAAGACCCTGCACGGCCCAAGCAGGCCATTGTGGTGCTGCCGCAGTGGAACGCCGACGCATTCAGCCACAACGCGCTGTGTGCGATCTTCAACCGCATGGGTGTTTCTGCGTTGCGGCTTTCCAAGCCGTATCACGATATTCGAAGGCCCTCCGAGCTTGAGCGTTCCGATTACGCCGTGAGCGCGAACATCGGTCGCACCATCTCCGCATGCCGCCAGGCGGTGATCGACATCCGTTGCTGCCTCGACTGGCTCGAAGAACAAGGTTACGAACACTTCGGCGTGCTGGGCACGAGCCTCGGCTCCTGCTATGCCTTTCTGGCGAGCGCGCATGATCCACGCCTGCGTGTGAATGCCTTCAACCATGCATCCACAGCGTTTGGCGACGTCGTCTGGGCAGGGCAGAGCACGCGCCACATTCGCCAGGCGCTTGAAGAAGCAGGACTCACGCAGGATCGGCTGCGCGCTGTGTGGGCGGCCATCAGCCCGGTCAGCTATTTTTCACGATTTCTCGACAACGACGGTCATGCAGCAGATAAGAACTGTCTGCTCATCTACGCCAATTACGACCTCACGTTTCCGCGCGAGTATTCGCTTCAGGTGGTGGAGGCATTTCGTCAGCATGGCGTGCGCTTTGAACCGCATGTGCTGCCGTGCGGTCATTACACGACGGGCGAAACGCCCTACAAATACATCGACGGATGGCACATGGGCTGGTTCGTCTATCGCGCCTTTAAAGAGCTGCGCGAAGAAAAGCAGCTTGCTCCGAGCAATGCGAACGCTGAGTCGCCAGCCTCTCAGGAAGAGCTGGCGTCGCGATAATCTGTACCGCAGCGTGTCCATCCTGTCGTTAGAATGATCCTGCCCATCGGGCATCTTCAGGCAATGAGCCGAAAAATCGCCATTATCGGCGGGGGCATTGTCGGGCTGGCGACGGCCTACCGGCTCCTCGATCGTTTTCCCTCTGCGAATCTGTTTGTGCTTGAGAAGGAGTCCGCGCCGGGACGTCACCAGACAGGCCACAACAGTGGTGTTCTGCACTGCGGCCTTTATTACAAGCCCGGCTCGACCAAAGCTCGTCTTGCAGTAGAAGGCATTGAAAAGATGGTCGCCTTCTGCGCGGCGCACGGCATTCCGCACGATGTCTGCGGCAAGATCGTGCTGGCGAGCGCGCCGGAACAGATTCCACGTCTCAAGGCGCTCCATGAGCGCGGCACAGCAAATGGATTGCAAGGGCTGCGGCTGCTCGGCCCTGAAGAGATTCGCGAGCTGGAACCACACGCCGCGGGTCCGGCTGCACTGCACGTGCCGCAGGAAGGTATCGTTAGCTATCCTGCTGTGGCAGAAGCGCTCGTCCGTGAGATCGAGAGCCGCGGGGGTGAGATCAAGTTTTCTGCCAAGGTGATCGGCTTTCGCCAGGGAACCACGTGGACGATCGAAACCACGCGCGGAGAATTTGAAGCAGCGTTCGTCATCAACTGCGCGGGCCTGCAGTGCGATCGCATCAGCCGTAAAGCCGGCGCGCGCAACGCCATCAAAATCGTTCCATTTCGTGGCGAGTTTTTCCGGCTCCGGCCAGAGCGGCAGTTCCTCGTTCGCAATCTCATATATCCGGTGCCTGATCCCGAGTTCCCTTTCCTCGGCGTACATTTCACGCGGCGCATTGAAGGCGGCATTCAGGCCGGTCCCAATGCACAGATGGCGCTCGGCCGTGAGGCATATCGTCGGAGCGACTTCTCATTGCGCGATGCGATCGAGAACATCACGTATCGTGGCTTCTGGCGATTCTTTCTCCGCTATCCTTCAATGTGCTGGGAAGAGCTGAAGCAATCGCTGAGCAAAGAGCTCTTTTGCCGCGCCCTGCAACGGCTCGTGCCTGAAGTGCAGATCGGCGATCTCACGCCCGGAGAAGCCGGCATTCGCGCCCAGGCTCTCTCGCCTGCCGGTGAACTGCTGCAGGATTTCGAGTTCGCTCGCCAGGCCAATGCTCTTCACGTGCTGAATGCGCCCAGCCCAGCCGCAACGGCCAGCCTTGCGATTGCCGATGAAGTGATCGATCGCGCTCGGGGCGCAATTGCTGAAATTGCGCGGTAGCTCACACGTTCCACACTAGCCTGGTACTACAGCGAGATCCGTCTGAGAGAGTTCTTATCGCAACGGCTGCAGCTCGACAGCCTCTTTCGCGCTGGTGATTTTTTTCGGTTTCAACAGCAACTGACGCAAGGCGCGCTCGGTGGGAAAAGAGAAGTACTTCGCCACGAGCCATCCGAGCATCCAAGCGAGCGCGATGGCTGGGAGATACCAGAGGAATCCCCAGCGTAACGATGCTTGGGTGCTATGGAAGGCGCGCACAACCAGGAGAACGACAAACATGTGCGTGAGGTAAATCTCGTAACTGAGGCGGCCGAAGGATTGCAACCATCCGGTGCCTTTGAACGACCATGCGGGCACGGCACGCACCTGAAGGTGAAATCCAAGCACCAGAGCAGCAGTCGACAGCGTGAGCACGAGAAAGACGCCCTGGCCGATGAAGTGGGCAAGATCATCTTCAAACCCAAGAATCACGAACACCCCGGCAGCGCCCACAAGCTGGAGCGTAGTGCGCAGCCATCGGCGATTCGGAGCAAGGTGCGAATCAAGACGCGCGGCGATGATGGCAGTCAGCACGCCCGTGGCGATTCCCGCCATGCCCGGCAGATACGCCTTCTCGTGCCAGATGGGATTGTGGACGATCGCTGTCAACGCAAACGGTTGTGAGAGCGCGAGCCCGGTCAGCGCGGGCGCAAGCAGCCAATCCTTGCGCAGGATCACGCATACCAGCGGAAATCCGAGATAGAAGACCTCTTCAATGGAAAGCGACCACAACACGTCCCAATTGGCCGGCAGATAGCCGGTCTGAGCCTCATACCAATTCAGGTAGAGCCCGAATGCTGACGCGACGGCGCCATGCAGCGATTGATGGGGCCGGTGGATCACGTAATCCTGCACATGCGCGAGATGCAACACCGAAAGAATGGCCACAAGCGCAACAAGGCAGGGAACAATGCGTGCGGTGCGGCGTGCGTAGAAGGCGCGTGCGTTGATAGTTCCCAGGCTGCCCCAGCGCTGAATGCTGTTGCTGGCTATGAGAAAGCCGGAGATGACAAAGAAGATGAAGACGCCTTCCGATCCATTGAAGGTGAGGTCATTGAGAAATTGATCGGGCAGCGCGGCGGCGAGGACAGTCTTCGTCAGGCGAATGCGGAGGCCGATGTGATTGAGGATGACGAGCAGAATTGCGAGCCCGCGCAGCAGATCGATTCCCGGATTGCGCGCGGAAGAGGTGGACATCGGCTAAGGGCCCTCAATGCGGCTAGTTTACTTGCGCCTGTTTAATGAATAGCGGACAAATCCATCTTGAGCAGCTTCGCGGGATCGAGATACGCACTCCCCCAGCGCACGGCCCAATGTAGATGCGGCCCAGTCACTCGGCCTGTCGCGCCGCTTAGTCCGATGCGCTGACCCTTTGCCACGTGTTGGCCTTCGTGCACGTCGATCCGGCTCAGGTGCATCGAGAGCGTGTAGAGTCCCATGCCATGGTCAATGACCACACAGTTGCCTTCGTAGTAGAGCGGCCGCGCCAACACCACTACGCCGCTGTTGCCGGCGCGCACCGGCGTTCCCATGTGCGCACGAAAGTCCATGCCTTTGTGCACGCTGGCCAGCTTGCCATTGAATGTCCGTCGTGTGCCGAAACTATCTGTGGGCGGAGCGGTCACCGGCGCATGAAAACTCCCGTTCCACAGCGGCTCCGGCGCACTCTCGGCAAACACCTTTTCTTTGAGCGCGACTTCGGCATGGATTTCCGCGAGCGCTTCTGGCGGAGGCTCTACGAACTTCGGTTCGACGGAAAGCGCGCCGGTACGGTAATGCGCTTCGTGAATGTCGATCGTACGGCCCAGATCCTGCTCCGAGCTGTTGCCCGTCTTGACGCGAACGTGAAGAACAGAGGAACCAACTGCACTTTCTACATCCACACCAGCCAGCGCAAACCATGCGTGTCCGTCCTGTGAGCGAAAGAACGCAAGCTTGTGGCCCAGCCAGTCGCCATCGATGGCGGTCGCGCGAGGTGCTGTGACGCGAATCAACTCGGGCGCGCCCGCCTCGACGACCGATGGCGTGAGTGTCACTGCGTTTTCCGCGAGCTGCCCTCGCGCAATTCCGAAACTGAAGATGCAGATCAGGATGAGGCAGACAAAGGACCGGCGGTGAGACAATACGCGCAGGACTCGCATTGGAGCTAGAATAATCGACGCCGAGAAAAAAGATCGTGTAACCATGGCTGATTCCTGCCGTCTTATGCTGTGTCGGATGTTTTTCAGATCCAAATTCGCCCGCCCGGTGCTGGCCGCGGCATTGTCGGCGGCCAGCCTCTGCCTGGCGGTCTCCGCACATGCGCAGTCCCCGCCGCGTCAGCCAGTCCTCGTCGAGCTGTTTACCTCCGAGGGCTGTTCCGATTGCCCGCCCGCCGATGATCTTCTCGGCCAACTGGATACGCAGCAGTTTGTTCCTGGCGCACAGGCCATCGTGCTCAGCGAACACGTCACCTACTGGAATCATGAAGGCTGGCGCGATCCCTTCTCGCTCGACCAGGTGGATGTGCGGCAGCAACAGTACGCGCGGCAATTTCTCTTGAATGATGTGTACACCCCGCAGATGGTCGTAGATGGCGCGCAGCAGTTCGTAGGTAATGATCCGGTCAAGCTGAATCACGCCGTAGCGCAAGCGGCGTCTACACCGAAGCTTCCCGTCACAATTGATGGCGCACATCAGGCGGCCGACGGCTCCATTATCTTCGCAGTGCATGCCGATGGACCTAAGGCAACGCTTGTCGCAGCGATCGCTGAGGATGCGACCTCCTCGCGCGTAGTTCATGGAGAAAACGCGGGCCGCACACTGCATCACGTCGCCGTTGTGCGGGTTCTCAAGGAGTTTGGTTCGGGACGAGCTGATGGCCGGCCGCTCACACTGTCAGGCGCGGACCTGGTCGCGGCTGAAAAGGCCGGTGTTCCACTCAGGTTTGTTGTTTTCCTTGTCAGTTCGAAGAACGGCCACGTGCTCGGCGTCACCGAACAGACGCTGAACCCGTCGCAACCGGCAACGGTCGAACAGACGGCTCGTTGAGCTTCGGAACCGGGCTACATTCGCACGAATGAACCGGCATCGCCTCTATTGCATTGAGTCCGGACGCGGATGCGCCGCCTTCCACTTCGCCACGCGATCTTCGACATCCGCCAGCTCATCGGCCGTAATGCGCGTGCCCACGATCTGCCGGTTCGCGGCGTACTGCGCCTGATTCGGTCCTTTGACCGATGCTGCAAGGTCGAGCCAGTAGTACGCCTCCACATCGCTGCGGGTTACACCTTGCCCGAGTGTGTAGAGCGTTCCTAACGTTCCCTGCGCGGTTGCGTCGCCTTGCTCTGCAGCTTTGCGATACCACGACGCTGCCTGTTCCACGTCGCGCGGAAATGCCTTGTCTCCACCATCGCGATAAAGCGCCGCGAGATGAAGCTCGCCGGCAATGCTGTTTTGCTCTGCGGCTTTCTTGTACCACGCCGCGGCCTGTACGTAGTCGTGTTGCGCTGCGCAGCTCTCACCCGCCTGCACCTGCGCCGCTGCATCGCCGCCATTCGCCTTGGCCAGCACACCGGCGTCGACGCCCGCGTTCTGTGCAGCAGCTTGCAGCAGCCCACCGATCAGCAAGACGAAAAAGAGAAGTGGATTTCCTTGCCGGCTCATACGCGCCTCATCCTCCTTCAGTGTACTCATCCGGCATCGCCTATCTGGCTTTGGAATTGAGGAGCCACCTCCTTTGTACCTGCCTGCAATTCCATCGCGCGGGGCGGGCCCAGCCGACCGAATCGAGGGTCATCGCATCCAATCTTCTAAAAAGCCGGTTTCGATGAGTTTCTTTTTCGATACCGATTCCGGCGGCGTTCTTGGTTTAGAAGAGGCAAACGCATGTTGACGGTCTCATCTCCACAGGTCCTGATCTCCGGCGCCGGACCCACCGGTATCGCAGCAGCATTAGAGCTACGGCGTTTCGGCATTCCAGTGCGCATCATTGAAGCACAAGAAGGCCCATCCAAAACGTCGCGAGCAATCGGCGTGCAGGCGAGAACTCTTGAGGAGTTAGAGTTGCGCGGATTGGCGAGCGAGTTTGTGCGTCTCGGCAATCCGGCGAAGGGCGGCACAATCTACGGCGACGGGCGGCAGCTTCTTCGCCTGGATTTCACGCGCATCGAGAGCCGCTATAACTTCCTTCTGCTGCTTTCGGAGGCGGACACAGAGAGAATCATGCGTGAGGCGCTCGCGCGCGAGGGAACTAGGGTCGAGTTCGGGGTAAAGATGGTTGCCTTTGCACAAAATGCGGAAGGCATCACGGCCACGCTCGAACACACTGGCGGCCGGCTAGAAGAGATCTCGGCGGCGTACCTCATTGACGCGGAAGGTGCGCACAGCCTGATTCGCACCAGCCTCAATCTCGAATTCAAAGGCAAGACGCTCGATGAGCACTATGCCCTAGGCGACCTGCACGTCGATGGCGATCTGCCCGTCTCGGATCTGCATATCTTCTCGTCAGAATATGGATTCATGGGCCTTTTTCCGCTGGGCGGCAGCCATTTCCGCCTGATTGCAAGCAATCCGCCGGGAGATCCGTCGGAACAGGCCGGGCCTACTCTGGATCAACTGCAAGCTATCTACGATCAGCGTGCGCATATTCCTGCGCGGCTACGGCAGCTTGGCTGGAGCTCGTGGTTCCATATCAACAGCCGCATGGTTGACCGGCTGAAGATAGGCCGCGTCTTTCTCGGCGGCGATGCTGCCCATATTCATAGTCCTGCGGCGGCACAGGGCATGAACACTGGCATCCAGGACATGCTGAACCTGGTCTGGAAGCTCGCGCTCGTACTCAAAGGGCAGGCGAATGAGGAACTGCTCGATACGTATCAACAGGATCGGTTTCCAGTAATGCGCTCCATTGTTGCGCGAACCGAAGAGATGACCGAATTGATTGAAGCCAAAAATCCGCTTGTGCGTGGTCTCTTCAATCACTTGACGCCGTGGATCGGCGGCTTGAATTTCGTCGAAGAGAATGCCACCGCGCGCATCAGTCAGCTTGCACTCAACTACCGTAAAAGCGCGCTCTCCGCCGATCAGGCTGCCGGAGGATCTCTCCGCGCCGGAGACCGCGTGCCCGAGCTTCATGTGCGCGCCGTTGTGAATCTGCAAAACACCGGTCGCCGCGTTCGTCCGGAATATGAAGAGGGACGGCTCTTCAGCCTTCTGAATCCGACGCGGTTTACGCTTCTGGTGGCGAATCTGAAAGAAGCGTCTTCTCTGTCGGCTCAGCTTGCGAATGTTCTTGAGCCTTGGCGGCAACTCATCGCGGTTGTTCAGGTTGAGGCTTCCTCAATCGAGCCGAAAAAGAAATTCCGCGAATATTTCGGGACGATTCCATCCCTGATTCTCGTTCGCCCCGACGCTTACATCGCCTTCCGCGGCAACGAACATTCCGTCACAAAACTGGCCGAGTATTTGCGCCATTGGCTCTCTCCCGGTGCGCATCAGCGCGCCGCCTAGCGATTCCAGGCAGGGAGAAGTATCGAGATTTCGGGCTGTTTCCGATGTGTCGAAGATTCGGAATCTCAGCGGCGGTTTTGCCGTAAAATTCAGGTATGAGCGACCGCATGTCCATCCCGCTTGCCCAGGCAGATCCCGAAATCGCCGCAGCCATTGACCACGAGACTCTCCGCCAGCACGAAGGCCTGGAGATGATCGCCAGCGAGAACTTCGTCTCCGAGGCGGTGCTGGAAGCGGCCGGCTCGATCTTCACGAACAAATACGCTGAGGGCTATCCGGGCCGCCGTTACTATGGCGGCTGCGAGTACGCGGATATCGTCGAGAACCTCGCGCGCGACCGGGCGCGTAAGCTCTTCGGCGGCGAGCACATCAATGTGCAGCCGCACTCCGGATCGCAGGCCAATGCATCGGCTTATGCAGCCATTCTTCAGCCGGGCGATACGATTCTCGGCCTCGACCTCTCGCATGGTGGCCATCTTACGCATGGGCATAAGTTGAGTTTCAGCGGCAAGCTTTATCGCACTACCTTTTATCACGTGCGCCGCGACACAGAGCAGATCGACTATGACGAGCTCGAAGCCACAGCCGAGCGCGAAAAGCCCAAGATGATTATCGGCGGCGCCAGCGCGTATCCGCGCCTGTGGGATTTTGTGCGCATGCGTCAGATTGCGGACAAAGTGGGCGCGATGTTTGTCTTTGACATGGCCCACATTGCCGGCCTGGTTGCCGGCGGTGTTCATCCTTCGCCGGTGCCCCACACGCACATCACAACCACCACTACACACAAGACGCTGCGCGGGCCGCGCGCCGGTCTCATCATCTGCAAGCAGGATTTAAGCGTTGCTGTCGACAAGGCCGTCTTCCCTGGCCAGCAGGGTGGTCCACTGATGCACATTGTCGCTGCTAAGGCCATTGCTCTGGGCGAGGCGCTGCGTCCTGAGTTTCGCACCTATGCCGCGCAGATCGTCTCTAACGCGAAGGCTCTTGCGGAAGGTCTGCAGGCAGCCGGCTTCCGGCTGGTCTCTGGCGGTACGGACAATCACCTCATGCTCGTCGATGTCTTCCAGAAGGGCATTCTCGGCTCCGACGCCGAGGCTGCACTGGGCAAGGCCGGGATCACGGTGAACAAGAACTCGATTCCCTGGGATACGAATCCTCCCCTCAAGCCCTCCGGCATCCGCGTGGGCACGCCGGCACTCACCACGCGCGGCATGAAGGAGCCGGAGATGCGCCAGATTGCTGCCTGGATCGCGAAGGCGCTCGAGCAACGCAATGACGATGCGGCCCTCGACCGCATCCGCGGAGAAGTTGCCGAACTGGCCAACCAGTTCCCGCTCTACGCGTGGCGGCGCGCGCCGGCCACTGTAAATGTCTGAAAAACTTGTGTTCCCGTTGCAATAGAGGGCAACTTTCTGTTGCCCTCGTCCGTCTACCGTGACTAGGATGCTGGCGTAGCGCGATGTTTGCTCCAGTTCGTCACCGGTTTTCATCACGGGCCAAAGCCGAAGTTTCCCCGCGCGGAGCGCGAGTTTCAAGTTTTTGAAAATTCACAGGATCATGAAAACGCCGTAGAGGATGTCGTCAAAGGCAGGCCCGTGTTGCACAATGCCCCAGTTGTTGCAATACCAAGGAGGAAGATCATGCGCACAGCGCAGATTGCTTTAGCCGTCCTGCTGCCGTTTTCAGTGCCGCTGCTTGCTCAACACGAGCATGGAGCGCCTCATCCCCCCCCGTCTCACGGCCCAGGCGCCTACCACGGCGCGCCTCACAATTATGAGGAGCATCACAATTTCAGCGACCACGATGGTCATCCGGGGGCGCCACACGTCGATGGCCGCGTCTGGATTGGCCACGATACCGGCCGCGATGATCCTCACCTCCATTTCGATCATCCCTGGGAGCACGGTCACTGGACAGGCGGATTCGGTCCGCATCATGTCTGGCATCTCGCCGGCGGAGGCCCGGGCCGCTTCTGGTTCAACGGCTGGTACTGGAGCGTCGCGCCGTACGAAGTTGCCTACGTCGACGGATGGAACTGGGACTCGGATGATGTCGTGATCTACGACGATCCCGATCATCCCGGATGGTATCTCGCTTACAACACGCGTCTCGGCACATACGTGCACGTCGAGTATCTGGGCATGTAGTTCTCGCAATCGCTAACATCCGCGTCAATACAGGTCGATCTGTGCGGCCCAGACTACGTGCTGCACGGATCTCTCGATGAGACTGCGCGCTCGTCCAACAGGTAGGTAAGAATCTGGCTGCGTAAGTGAATCTCACGCATTCCGCATTATGCGTGCAGCAAAGATGAGCGACATCATTTTTTGAAAATTATCCGAATCGAAATGCCTTACATAGCATTTCCCATATTCACTGTAGAGAAAAAGCGGTGTGGCTTTGTGCATTGTTGTGTCGGCAGACTCTCTATCTTTGCTATTACTTCAGCCGTCGCACACTTATGGAGAGTTGATGCAGAAAGTTGTCTGACCCGTAAACATGTTCTATATGCGATATAAGTGCAAAGAATCTTATAGAGATTTGTGCAAGTCAGATTCTTCAGTTATGCTGCACTTATGGCGATTGACAACATTCTTGCTCAGATAGACTCAGAGATTGAACGGCTTACAAAAGTGCGCGCACTGCTGGCCAATGCGGGAAGCACAGCAACTACAGGAAACAGCAGAATAAAGAAGAGCTCTTCGAACTCTGGAAAAAAGCGCATCCTCAGTCCTGAAGCTCGTAAGCGCATTGCTGATGCGCAGCGCAAGCGTTGGGCGGCGCAGCGAGCAAAAAAGGCGAAGAGCAAATAGCAGCTTTATTTCCTCTCACATCTGCTTCTCGAAAATCCCGGGCCTTACAACTTAGATAGCTGGCTGGCTGCGCACTGCTCGGAGACAGGTGCGGCGCGCGAACATTCCTTTCGAATGCAGCGGTGGATGTGTCCCTATCCAATCCCTGTCATCACCAGCATCCGTGGTTCCGTCATCTCTTCAATCGCGGAACGAATGCCCTCACGCCCCAGTCCTGATTCCTTCACACCACCGTAGGGCATGGGATCCAGCCGCCATGTCGGCGTGTCACCCACGATCAATGCGCCCACTTCCAGCTCGCGAAAGGCCGTGAGAATCCGGCCGGCATCGCGCGTGAGCAGGCCAGTCTGAAGGCCGAACCGCGAGTGATTCACGTCGGCGAGTGCCTGCTCGAAGTCATCGTAAGGTTCGATCGTCATCACGGGTCCAAAGACCTCTTCATCCCGCACTTTCATGCCTGCACTCGTTGCGGTCAGAATCGTCGGCATCACGACGGAGCCGTTGCGCTCACCGCCGCTGACGAGCTTTGCGCCGCCTTCGACCGCTTCTTTCACCCATGCTTCTACGCGTTCCGCATCGCTCAGCCGGATCATCGGACCCACTTCCGTCGCTTCTTCTGACGGATCGCCGGCTGCGAGCTTAGCGGTCTCTTCCACAACCTTCCACAGAAACGTCTGAAATATGCTGCGCGCCACAAATACGCGCTGCACACTGATGCAAGACTGACCTGCATAGCCAAACGCCGCACGCGCCGTACGTGCGGCTGCATCATCCAGGTCCGGCCAGTCGTTGTGGACAAGCAGCGCCGCGTTGCCACCGAGTTCAAGCACGACGCGCTTGCGCCCGGAGTGCGCTTTCAACTCCCAGCCCACCTTTGCCGATCCCGTAAAGCTCAGCAGCTTGATACGCTCTTCCTTTTCGGCGAGCCAGCCGGCATCGGCGTTCTCGAGCGGCATCACGGCCAGCGCTTCTTCTGGCCAGCCCGCCTTGAGGATCACTTCTCCCAATGCCAGCGCAGTAAACGGCGTCTGCGGCGCGGGCTTCACGATCGTAGGGCATCCCGCCGCGATCGCCGGTGCAACCTTATGGGCCACCAGATTGAGTGGGAAGTTAAACGGCGTGATCGCGAGCACAGGGCCTACTGGAAACCGTTGCACCATGCCCCAGCGACCCTCGTTACCTTCCGTCAAATCGAGAGGAATCGTCTCGCCGCCAAGCCGCGCTGCCTCTTCTGCAGCTGTCTTAAAGGTCAGCACCGCACGATCCACCTCAGCGCGTGCCAGACGCACTGGCTTGCCGGCCTCGGCCACCATGAGTTGTGCGAACCGCTCTTTCTGCTCGATGAGAGAGGCCGCTACGTCTTCCAGGATCTCGCGCCGCTTCCAACGCGGCAGAGCGCGCGTGCGGCGCATGCTGGCAACGGCATGATTCACAGCCTGCCGTGCATCGGCACGCGAGCCGACTGTCACGCGGCCAACCAGTCCTTGGTCCCATGGTGAGCGAACCTCCAGCACCTCCCCGTCGGTCCACTCCTTGCCGCACATCAAGAATCCCGTCTGCGTTCCCGGCCGCATCTTCATCGCTTGATTGCTCCCTGTCGTGCTTCTTTCATGTTACAAGTGCGCAGTGCTACCTGTGCGAGGCCGGCAGACTTCACTCGTCACGAAAGTTTCTAACGAAACGAACATCATGCATGCAAAATGTACCGCGCCTTCACATCCTCGCCGTACCACATGATGTAGTTTGTTCCCCATGCATTATTGAATAGACAGGAGTGCACGCCCTTGCTCAGATCGGGCTGATCGTTCGAAAAATGTAAGGGGCTGCGCTCGCCCAGCGCAACGACGGGCGCATCGATCGTCTCAACGGCAAAACGGTCCGAGCCCTTCTCATGCGCAAAGCCCTTTTGAAGACCATGCATGTGCCGGTTGCCCGATGCTACGACTTCAAACGGAGAAATTGCCTCTCCCGACTTATCGAGCGACCACAACTTGGTATCGTCGACGATCGGGTTGAACGTGAGCCACAGCGCCTCCGGCATCCGAGTCGCGGGTTTACCAAACCACGATAGTGTCAGGCGAATCGCCGCCTCATTCTTGGGCAGTTCCAGCTCGATAAACGCGCGCCGCGGGAACGCCGCCCTGCCCAAGTTGAATGCATCCTCGTCTTCGAATTGAAGTGCAATCAAAATGCGATCTCCTGAATCATTCGTTTCTGCGCGGACTTCGGCCGAGGCTGGCTGCCACTCCTGGCTGCGCGCGCCGAACCGCTCAATATTCGGCTTCCCGAAATCCTTTGCCGCCCAATCTTCCTTCGTCGTGAGATAGCTGGCCATGAATCGCTGATAGTCTTCCGCAGAAAGCGTCTGATAGGTAAACAGCGCAATGGGATTCTTCTCGCTCGCCCACTCACGCCCCGTCGCCTTATTACGCAGCTGCGTGATCGCGCCGGTATGCGGATCGATTCCCATGACAAAGTGCTCTGTCTCGATCGGCTTACCCGCCGGACGGACAACTGCCTTCGGAGAACTGACCGGCCATACGGCATTCACACCGGCAAGAGCGATCTGTGCCTCTTCGCGCATCGCCTCCGGCAACGTTGCAACTCCATCCAGCAGGTCTTGCCGTTTTTCAATCCAGCTGAACTCCACGACCTTGTAGTTCTTTGTGTCGAGCATCTTCGCCAGGTCGGCGGGTCCGTAGTTGTCGAAATCAAGCCACGTCTTCGTGTCGGTTCCCCAGGTGTGCTCGGTTTCGAGAAGCAGATGCCGCAGCAGCTGCAGATCCGTGCCATCGCCTATCTTCATGCTGCCCGCCGCGATCCATTGCTCCCGCAGCCGTGACATCTCGCGATACCGCGCCACCTTCAACGGGTCGCTCGGCACTCCGTAGATCCACGTATCGCCGATCTCGCCGGTTACAACCGGCAGCTTATCGCGATGCGGATCGAGAGCCTCCGCCATCTCAGAGAGATTCGCCGCCTGTATCTGCGCATTCGGAAACTGCGCTGTGAGGCGTGCATGAATCTGCGCAATCTCTTCCGCCGAATGTGGACCGCTGTTGTCGCCGCGCACCTCCGTTACCAGCGCGAGATCCGACCCGGGAACCACCGCCAAGCCGCTGTACTCGTGGTGATACATCATCGCCAGACTTGCGCCGGAAGGATCCTTCCATAGAAAAAGCGGCGGCAGCTCAGCCGGTGTCGATCCGCCATTGACACCGATCTCAAGAAACTTCACCCCATTTTTCGCCAGTGGCGGAATGATGCCTCGCGTGTGTCCCGGCACATCGGTCATCTTGGCGCCGCTGGTCTTCTTGCCATAGCGCTGATCGAGTGACCGCGCCAGCGCCAGGCTGCCTTCAATCATCGACGGCGTAAGCAACTCCGACTGCCAGGTAAACGGCAGCGCATGCCAGGCAAGATCACCGCGTTCGATGGCGTCTTCCATTGCTTTTTTGTCTGCTGCCGATGCCTGCTCCAGATACTCGAAGACCAGCCACGATCCGGTCGTCCACACATAGCGCCGCTTGCCGCCCGCGTTTGCACTGCGCGCGATCTCGATCGCCCGCGGAAAGTATTCGTTGAAATATCGTTTGTGCACCACGTTGTACTGCGTATCGATAAATCCAGCATCGAAGTGGCATTTGCACATCACCAGCACACGCTTGATATCAGGATTCGATGCGGGTTGGTCCACGCTCCATGCGTTGCGCGCGCCGGGCACCAGGAGTGCGGCTCCGACAGCGGTCATTGTCTTTACAAATTCGCGGCGTCTCATAGCAAAACCTCTTGACGGAGAGAGAACTTCGAAGTGTATCACTCGAACTCATCGTCGAGAACACATGTTCTCCCTGGGTATGGCATCGAAGAAGTCGGAACTCACTAAGGACCCGTCTCGATCGTCACCAGCCTCATGGTAAGCTGCTTGCTATGCCCGGTGTTCCCGGAATTTCGGAAGTCGCAATCGATTTGAGGCCGAGTAAATATCAGTCGAGTCTCAATTCGTTCCGAATGCTTCTCGACGGGCCCAGCAAATCACCTTACATCCAGGCAACGGTGCGTACTCCTTCGAACAAGATGCTAGAAGTTCAGGTGCGCCGCAAAGATATCTATACCATTGCCTTCAAAGGCGCGGACAGCTGGTACAACTTCGACGATCAGCAAGATGGGGTGGGGAAATCCTGCGGTAGCGGATCAAATTATTCTCATCTTGGAACAGTCGGTTTCGTGTTTTTGCGGGATTTGGAAGACCTGGCGCTGCTGAGCGAATTTAAAAAGGGAGTTGCCCTCGAAAAGAGGCTGTGCGCAATCCTGTTCGCCGTCGTTTCTGAAGCCTCTCGCTTCGCCACGGTGGCCACGTATTTCACCGGGATTACCAACAAAGTGATCTCGGAAGTCAATTTCGAATATTTAAGAAGTACATATTTCAACAATTGGACCAAGCCTCCCGGCGACGAACGTGAGGTCGGCAAACTCTATCACTACACAAAAAGTGACATACTTCTTGCGCGTCACCGAAGCTGACTGTATCTTTCCGATACACTCCTTCTATGATCCACGATGGCCGCAAACGTAAGCTTCCGTTCAATCCGGATGAAGCCCTGGCTCACCTCCGTGCGCGCGATCCTAAACTGGGCGCGCTGATCGACCGCGCCGGTCCGTTCACGCTGAAGCTCGATCCCTCGCCTTCGCCGTTCGAGTCGTTGCTCGAATCCATCTTGTATCAGCAGTTGCACGGTAAAGCGGCGGCGGCCATCCATGCACGCGTGCGCGCTTTTTTTGGCGGCGATCCCACACCGCAGCAGATGATGGATGTACCTGACGAGCCACTCCGATCCGCCGGCGTCTCCTTCAACAAGATCAAGGCGCTCCGCGATCTCGCCGCGAAAACACTCGACGGCACCGTGCCCGGCCACGCGGCCATTGTCAAAATGACCGATGCCGATATTGTCGAACGTCTCACAGAAGTGCGCGGCATCGGCCCATGGACCGTCGAAATGCTGCTCATCTTCCGCATGGGACGGCCCGACGTTCTGCCCGTAACGGACTACGGCGTGCGCAAAGGCTACCTGCTGACGTTTCAGCGCGTCCCCAAATCGCGGCCTATTGAAGCCGCCGACCTGCCCAAGCCCGATGTAATCTTCAAACGCGGCCGTCTCTGGGCGCCGTTTCGCTCAGTCGCCAGCTGGTATATGTGGCGAGCCTGCGATCTGGCCAAGGGCACTCCGCCAGCGGGCCGGTCAGCCCGGACCTAGAACTCTGCGAAGCTGCTTTCGGACAGCCGTACAATAGCTTTGAACAAGTTTCACGCGGTCGATGCATACGCGACTGCAATAGGAACTCCATGGCGTCCAGCAAACGCTTTATCTGCATTCACGGCCACTTCTATCAGCCGCCTCGCGAGAATCCCTGGCTTGAAACGGTCGAGACGCAAGATAGCGCCGCGCCTTACCACGACTGGAACGAGCGCGTCTGCGCTGAGTGTTACGCCACCAACGGCGCGGCTCGCATTGTCAACGGCAAAAACCAGATCACCAGCATCGTTAATAACTACTCGCGCATCAGCTTCAACTTCGGCCCCACGCTGATGAGCTGGCTCAAAGAAAATGCGCCGCGTACGTATCGCATGATTCTCGATGGCGAGCGATCGAGCCGCAAGCATTTCCACGGTCACAGCTCGGCCATCGCACAGGTTTACAACCACATGATCATGCCGCTGGCCAGCGCGCGTGATCGCCTGACGCAGATCCGCTGGGGTATCGCCGACTATCAATTTCATTTCGGCCAGCCGCCCGAAGGCATGTGGCTCGCGGAGACCGCGGCCGATACCGCTACGCTCGAGCTGATGGCCCGACAAGGCATCAAGTTCACCATTCTCGCACCGCATCAGTGCAAGCGCGTTCGTCCGCTCAAAGAACCTGAGCCTGCGGCTTTACCCGCAGAGGCTATTGTGCCTGCGCGGGACACCTGGACCGACACTCCGAATGCAGCCGTCGATACAACGCGGCCTTATCTTGCCCGATTCGCATCCGGCGCCGCGATCACAATCTTTTTCTACAACGGACCCAGTTCCCGCGCGGTTGCCTTTGAAGGCCTGCTGAACTCTGCGGAAAATTTTGCGGGACGCCTTAAGAGCGGCTTCAAAGACAGCGCGCAACCGCAGCTGGTGCATGTTGCCACCGATGGCGAGTCTTACGGCCATCATCACAAATATGGCGACATGGCCCTGGCCTACACGCTCAACCTTCTCGATCGTGACAAGACGGTCCGGCTTACGAACTACGCCAATTTTCTGGAGCAGTTTCCTCCCGAATACGAATGCGAGATCGTCGACAACACATCGTGGAGCTGCGCGCACGGTGTGGAGCGCTGGCGCTCGAACTGTGGTTGCAATGGTGGCAAGCCGGGATGGAATCAACTCTGGCGTGCGCCTTTGCGCCAGGCCCTCGATGATCTGCGTGACGCGCTTGTCCCGCTTACAGAGCAGGAAGGCGCGAAGCTCTTTCGCGATGTGTGGGCCGCGCGCAACAGCTATATCGACGTCGTGCTTGACCGCAGTCTGGAATCGGTGGACCGCTTTTTCGCTGCTCATCAGAGCCACACGCTTACAGATGATGAGCGCGTGCGCGCGCTTGAGCTCATGGAGATGCAGCGCCATGCGCAGCTCATGTATACAAGCTGCGGCTGGTTCTTTGACGATATCGCCGGAATCGAGACCGTGCAGGTGATCGCCTACGCAGCGCGCGTGCTTCAGCTGGCGCAGCAGCTCTTCGGCACCCTGGCCTCGGGGCTGGAGCCCGCGTTTCTCGCGCGTCTTGCTGAGGCAAAGTCCAATGTCGCCGCTGCCGGCGATGGCGCCGAGATCTACAAAAAATGTGTGCGCACGATGGAGCTGCATCTTGAGCAGGTCGCCGCCCACTACGCCATCAGCTCGGTGTTTACCTCGTTTGCCGAGGAGACGGATCTCTTTTGCTATCGCGTCCGCCGCATTTCGCACGAGATCCACACTTCGGGCCGTGCGCGTCTTGCGCTGGGCCGTGCTCATATTGCCAGTGCCATTACCGGACGGCAGCAATCTTTTTCATTTGCGGTGCTCCACTTCGGCGACCAGAACATCACCGCTGCGGTCAGGGCTTATCTGCCGGAAGATGCACGCGCCTTCGAAGCATTTTCAGCCGAGGCGGCTGCGCATGTGCAGCTTGCCGACTTTCCTGAAGTGATTCGCTTGCTCGATCGTTTCTATGGCCACGCCGACTATTCGCTCACGTCGCTCTTCAGCGACGAACAGCGCCGCATCGTGCAGCTGATTCTCAATTCGACACTCTGGGATATTGAGAACTCGCTCACGGCGATCTATCAGGACCACGCGAGCCTGCTGCATTATCTCTCCCAGGCTGGATTGCCCAAGCCGCCCGCGCTCGCGCTGGCTGCGGGCTTTGCGGTCAATGCGGGCCTGCGCCGCACGCTTGAGACCGATCCTATCGATCAGGCGCAGTTGCGCTCTTATCTATCGCTAGCCAAGGGCGATCAGGTGCCGCTTGAAACGGCGACTCTCTCCTACATCGCCGACCAGAGAATGAAGCGCTCGATGGTTGAGCTGCAGGCCTCCGCCGGTTCGCTCGAAGTGCTTGAAAACACGCTCACGTTGGCTCGCACTTTAGGCGAGCTTCCCTTCGACCTGAACCTCTGGCAGGCGCAGAACATCTGGTATGAAGTGCTGCGCAGCGCTGCAGAAGTGCTCGCATCGTTTTCCACCGAAGATCGGCAACGTTGGGAGAAGGATTTTGCAGAGTTGGGTTCGTGTCTTTCCATTGACACAAAATCCATTCGCGCGGAAGAAGAATCCCGCGCCGCAGCTGCTGATTAAAGTGTCCGATTCGACCGAGTGCATTCGGATTTCCGGCGTAAAGCGCACGCTCTAGCTGCTCACGCCGACCACTGCTCTCGGAAAACCCCCGCTCTCCGCAATACGAATCATGAAGTCCGCTACGTCGGCCCGCGGTATCTTAAGCCCGAGAAACGGCAGATGTCCTTCGCGTACGCGATATTTTCCTGTGTAGGCTTTGTCTGTCAACTGTGGCGGACGCACAATCGTCACATCCAATCCGCTGGTGCGCAAGGTCGCCTCCATCGCGGTAGCGTCAGCCACCACGCCTGGAAAGAGCAGCCGGCCCAACAAATACGCAGGCGGCAGTATGGCATCTTTGAACAAAAACGCCGTAGACACAACGAGGCCGCGCCGCAGATTCGCGTGCTTCATCGCAGTAACCAAAGCTGCGCCGAACTCCTGCAGCAGGTGCGTATCCGTCTTCGCGATCGGCAAACGCGGCCCAAAGGCGGAGAGCACAACCTCCTGACCAGCCATTGCACGTGCCAGCCCATGGCTATCGAGAAGATCGCCTTCTATCATCGTGATGCGCCCGCGATAGGGCTCAAGCCTTGCCGTCGCCCGCACCAACGCGGTCATTGCGTGTCCACGTTCGAGGCCCTGACGCACGATCTCCATGCCGATGCCGCCCGTCGCGCCCAGCACTAGAAATTTCATCTCGCTTCATCTCCGTAGAAAAGTAGCGCGCGACATCTGGCAGGCGACACGCGACGGTGCTCGTTATCGAGCAGGTGCTGGCGCAGCCGCCGGTGGCGGAAAGGCCTCGCGCACTTCGATGCTCACGCCATAGTGACGCCCAGGATGCGCTTCGGCAGCTTTCTTCGCCTCGTCGAAGCTGGCGAAGTTAACCACGAGGATTGCGGTAATCGGATCGCCATTGTCCTGCGCGGTGCTGCCTCCTTCAGGTGCGGCGACGAATTTTTCCTCGCCTAGGAGATGCGGTTCCAGTGTGTGCCCCTCGTCGCGCAGCCGGATGGCCCATGTGCGCACTGCGTCGGCGCGTTGCTTTTGTTGTTCTTCGGTGAGCGGATGTTTCGATTGGCGAAAGATGAAGACAAAAGGCTTCATGGCTGCTCCTGCACGTTGTGCTTGTGGAGTTGAAGAAGGATTCTGCGCGTAACAGCACGCGGCCACAGCGAATAGAGCCAGGGCTGCAATTGAGATGAGTTGCCGCGTTAGTCGTACCCCAGTAGTTCCCATGAGGCCACAATAGCGCGCAGCTGATACACGCTACTTGTACAAATTCGGCGCGTCCATTTTTTTGCGGTGTCTCAGCAGAAAGCCGACTCGTTCTGAAAAAATGTCTCGGGTGCTACTCCGGAGAATCGCTTGAAGTCCTTGATGAAGTGCGGCTGATCCGCGTACCCAGCGGCGTAGGCAACTTCCGTCAGGTTGGCGCCGGAGGCGTGCAGCCGCACAGCATGCCGCATTCGCACAATGTTGGCGAACTTCTTGGGTGAAGCGCCTACCTGTTTGCGAAATCTCCGCTCCAGCGCACTTTGGCTTAAGCCGGAGGCATGCGCCAGATCGCGAATCCGCAAAGAGCCTTTCGTCCGCTGAATCTGCGCCACGGCAGCTGTCACGTCCAGATCAACTCGGCGGCTACGAAGCTGATCCAACAGAAACTGCTGCAGCCTGCGGGCGCGTACCGCGTGTTCCGGAGCCTCTGCCAGCTGCTCCTCAATCAAATCAAGCTGCGAGCGCCGTACTTCGCACTCCATCGCCATCGTTGTATTGAAGAGATTTTCAAGCGGCTCGCGCAGAAAGGCTGCAGCTCCGGTGGCCGTAAACATCGCCAATATAGTTCCACTGCCTGCGGGATGCGTGAGCGTCCGCGGGGTGTCGCGCAACCCAGTCACCACTGCGCGCAGCGCCTTTGTGCCGTGTACGGCGCAGCTGCCTTGAAAGCGAAACCCGGCAACCATTCCAGAGTCCGGCAGTAGCGTACCGGTGCGTTCAACAAGATTTTCAATGACCAGGAATTGCCGCACAAAAGGCCGCAGCACCTCGCTTGGGGTGAGAGCCGTCGCACGAATCCTCGGATCACCCACGCTTGATGCCTCCTGTACGCCACTGCATGGAAGATGCGTCAGCCCGGCGTGCCGACTCAGGGATTTGTGATCGAACCAAGAGACGCTACTGACTTGCTAACCCGTTAACCCGCTTCAGCAAGGCTAGCCCGACTAATCGCTCGTCTTCACCAGCCTGCCGCGTTTCAACACAAACCGCTCGCCGCGCCAGACGATGGTGTTGCCGGCAAACCCGGCCACCCATAGTCCCATGGCAATCAAATCGCGCACGGGAAGCAGCCATAGATAGGCCAGCACCTGGCGATCACCGAGCACTTCGGCTCCCACGGTCATCGCCAGTCCAAAACGGAGAAACAGACTCATGGCCAGTAGCCACAGGCTTACCGGGCTCACGCCGCTGGCAACTACATTGAGCACGGCCCATCCCCACCCCTGCGTAAAGATCAGGCCCACATAGCCCGCTGACCGTGCGTCACGCACCGTGCGCCACCAGCGCAACTGATGATCGACAAAGCCTCGCCAGTCATATGCCGGCACACTCGTCTCTACTGCTTCGGCACTCAGCTCTAGACGATAACCGGCCTTCGCGACGCGCGCGCCCATTTCGTAATCGTCGGCGAGGCAATCGACCAATCCCTCGAGCCCGCCGGCTTTTTCCAATGCTTCGCGCCGCACGGCCAGCGTCGAACCCAGGCCGTAGTGCAGTCCGCCTTCAATCAATTTGGAAAGCAGCACGCTCGGTTGGAAATCGGTCGCGATGCCTAATGCCTCAAGCCGCGATGGCAGCGTTCCATGCGCGCGCCCACGATAGAGAGCCGTGACGAGGCCGACTTGCGCGTTTTCAAAGCAGGCCATCACGCGCTCGAGATAGCGCGGCGACACCGTGATATCGGAATCGTTGATCAGCAGATAGTCGTGTGCAGCCCGCGGCGCCAGTTGCATCAGCGTGCTTACCTTGCCGTTGGTCCCGAGCCGTTCCGGACACTCGATCAAACGGATCGCACGTTCAGGAAACTCGCGCTTGAGCTGCTCGACAATTGCCGCGGCAGGGTCATCCAGAGCGGACACGCCAAACAGCAGTTCGTAGTCGCCTGCGTACGTCTGTCTGCAATGGCTGCGAAATGCGTCGAGCATGCCGGGATCGACGCCTTTGAGCGACTTGAGCACGCTCACACCTGGAGCAAAGGGAGGCCGCTGCCTGCGCCGCTGCAGCAAGAAGATCCACGCAGCCACGAGCGCTGCCAGAAAATAGCCCATTCCCGCCACGGCCAGTACCGTAGTCGCAATCTCCACGGCGAAGGCCAATGCGTGCGGCATCACAGTGTCCAGTTTAGCGGAAGGAAGATGAGCCGGAGGAAGCGAGTCAGCAAGTTAGCAAGCCAGCTTCTATGATGCCGCGCAAATTTCAGCGGGATCTCTGAAGCCGACTTGCTGGCTTGCCGGCCTGCTATTCATACCGCAAGGCTTCAATCGGATCGAGGTTAGCTGCTTTCCATGCGGGATAGATTCCGAAGAGCAGGCCAATGGCGCAGGAGACGCCAAAACCGATCGAAACCCACAAGGTTGAAAGCGTCGCTGGTAGCCCAATCGGCAAAAAGTAAACGATATAGGTCAGCACTGCGCCAACAAGCACACCAATCACACCACCCACCGCGCACAACGTTACCGCTTCTGTGGTGAATTGCGTCAGAATCGTTCGCTTGGTGGCGCCGATGGCCTTGCGCACGCCGATCTCGCGGGTTCGCTCCGTCACGCTCACCAGCATGATGTTCATCACGCCCACGCCGCCCACCATCAGGCCCACGCTTGAGACGGCGATCATGAAGATAACCAACCCTCCCGTGAGCTGGTTCCATAACTTCGACAGCGAGTCCGGACCGAAGATCTCGAAGTCGTCGGGTTTTTCCACGCGCACCTTGCGCCGGATCCGCAGCAGCTCGCGAATTTCTTCTTCTACGAGCGACTTATTCTTGGGATCGTCATACTTCACGCTTACCCACATATCCAGATCTTCCGGATGCAGGTTGTGGAAGGTGCCCAGAGGAAAGTACACCATGTTGTCATTCGGATTTTTGCCGCCGCCGAAAGGCTGCTTCTGCTTGTCGAGCACACCAATCACGGTATACAGGCCGGACTCGATAGCCACTTCCTTGCCGATCGCCGGCTGATCCCCGAAGAGCTCCTCCCATGTGTCGTGGCCCAGTACGCAGACGTGCGCGGCGCGCTGGTCCTCGTCGTCGGTGAAGAGCCGCCCCTGCAGAAGCGTAAAGCTGCTTACCTCGCCCACTTCGGCTGTCGATCCCTGCAGAATGGTCCCGGCAATCTTCTTCCCGCCGTATTTCACGCTCACGTCGCCCACGCGGAACTGCGAGGTCACATGCTGATGGCCCCCATCGGCAGCTACCACGTGCGGCAGCTTGCGCAGGGCCATGACGTCGTCCAGAGTGAGTTTTTTGCGCGCCAGTTGCTCGGCTGTAGGCCGCACGCCGATCACCGGCATATGAAAGACCCAGAAGACATTCGAGCCGAGCGAACTTACCCAGTCTGAAACGCGGTTATTCAGCCCGTTGATTACGGAGGAGATCGTAATCACCGTTGTTACGCCGATGACGATGCCGAGAATGGTGAGTCCTGAGCGCAGCTTGTTCGCGCGCAATGTTTCCAGCGCCATCTTGACGGATTCTCGTGTCTGCCCCTGTGCCATACCTGCCTCTACATTTCAGCTCTGAGCGCAACCACCGGATCCAGCTTTGCCGCCTTGCTGGCCGGATACACGCCGAAGAAGACGCCGACCGAGCCAGCCAGAAACAGTCCCAGGAAGATGGCCCATACCGGCACCGAGGTGGGAAATCCGATAAACACCGTAATGAGCTTGCCGACGAGAATCCCGCACAGCACGCCGATCGCGCCGCCGGTCGTGGCCATCGTTGCGCTCTCGATCAGAAATTGCAGCAGCACATCGCGTTGCTTGGCGCCCAGCGCTTTGCGCACGCCAATCTCGCGTGTCCGCTCTGTAACACTTACCAGCATGATATTCATGATGACCACGCCGCCCACGACCAGCGCAATCGAGGCCAGGCCGAGCACGATGGTGGCAAAGAGCGAGCTGATCTGCTTCCAGATATCGAGGAATGTGTCGTTCGTCTCCAGCTCGAAGTCGTCCGGCGTCCCCGGCGCATCATGCCGGCGCGATCGCATCAGCACGCGCACCTCATCTTCGGCACGCTCCATGGCTTGGGCACTGCCGCCCGCGGCCCGTGAGTAGATGGTGACCGAATCGTTGTAGCCATAAGTCTGCTGATAAGTCGTGATCGGCACCGCAACCCAGTTGTCCTGCGACTGGCCTAGCGTCTTGCCCTGTCGTTCGCCGACGCCGATGATGGTATAGGGAATTCCGTCGACACGGATCTCTTTGCCGAGTGGATCTCCGTTGCCAAGCAGATTGTCCACGATGTCGTAGCCCACAATCACATTGTGTGTGCCGTGGTCCTCGTCGGCCTGTGTGAAGCCGCGTCCCAGCGCAAGGTTGATGTTATGCAGGGAGAGCATCGTCCAGGTGTAGCCGCGCACCTGCGTATTGTTGCTCGAATGGCCGTTGGCAACCACATTGGTCGACTTACTTAAGACAGCGCCCACTTCGCCGCAATCTGCGCAGCCATCGCGGATGGCGTAGTAGTCCTCGATGCGGATGATCTTGCGTTTCTGGAATTTGAAATACTGGTCGGCCGAGAAGATCACGCTCGACATACGTGAGACCGTAAATACGTCGGCTCCATAACCGGAGAGCTTGGTGCCGACGTAGCGGTTCGCCCCGTTCACGAGGGTGATGACCATGATGACGGAGGCCACGCCCATCACCACGCCAATCAGCGTCAACACTGTCCGCAGCTTATTCGCCCACAGCGACTGCAGCGCCAGATTGAACGCCTCTTTCAGCTCCATACGTCTCGCTCTTTCTGATTCACTTTGTGACCGGTGAGGATCCGGCCCGTCTGTCGCGGCACTTGCCCGGCTCCTTCAGTGTACGCAATTGCAGAATTGCAGGCGCGCAAGCTGGGAGAATGCACAGAAACCCGTACCGCCCAAAAGGGAATACGCAGGCTCCGCAGCGTCAGTTCCGGAGAGATGAAGGGCTCTTTTCTCACGGCCAGCATCGGGGGCGATCCCGCCTGAGGCTATCTTCCAAGCCTTATTTCTTCTCAAGCCCCTGGATGTAGGTGATTACATCCTTGATCTGGGCATCCGTCAGCTTGTCCTTGTAGGCGGGCATCTTGCCAGAGCCATTCTTGGTAATTCCTTCCAGAGCGGCCGCCGACATCTTCGCCACCTCTGGATCCTCGAAAGACTTTACCTTCATCGCTTTGCCAGCCGGCGTATCGCCTGCGCCCGTCGCTCCGTGGCACATCTGGCACTTGGCTTTGTACGTCGCCTCGCCACCGGACTGGGCGAATCCAGCCGCTCCGCACAAAAACACAGTCAAACCCAGGATTCCTATCTTCAGGCCCGGATTCATCATACTTTCCCTCCGTTGAGTGAAGTGGCCCATCTGTTTCTAAACAACGAGCAGGCTGGCTCGCTCACCATTATCTCCCGGAACTCCCAAATCCCTTTTCCGCCCTCGCTGATACTTCCAGCGTTTCGACCTCTTGAACCGGCCCCGTCAACACGTGAACCGGAACCATCTGCGCAATCTTCTCGCCCGGAGCGATCTCGACTGTGCCGTTGCCCAGATTCGTCATCAACACCAGAATCTCGCCGCGATAGCCGGCATCGATTACGCCGCCCGTCGTCGTCACGCCGCGCGCGGCCATCGACGAGCGGTCCCGCACCAGCAAGCCTAGCGCCGCGCCGGTTTGCGGATCGCGGGCTTCCACGGCGATCCCCGTTCGCACTTTTACCGTTTCTCGCGCGCTCAACCGCGCTGCTTCCAGCGCAAACAGGTCATAGCCCAAGTCTTCACCAGGATGCGCGACCACCGGCACACGCGCACCTTCTGCCAGCTTCTTTACCCGCAACATACCTCGATGCTATCTCAACAAGGAAACCCAGAAAAACGGCCGCGCTGGCTATGAGCCAGACGCGGCCATAACTCTCCAACAGTTTTATCGATCCCGATGATCGCCATCCCCGTGATGATCGTCATCTCCATCGTGATCATGGTCGCGGTCTCGATCATGATCTCTGCGGAACTCGGGATGGAAGACGAATGTGCCGGTGTGATAGGTCGACGAACTCCACGGCACATTCAACACAAACCGTGCAAACGGGCCGCAGCCGGCGAAGTCGATGGTGAATGAGGCACTTGCCGATCCGCTGGTAGGAATGTCGCCCAGCGAAACCGGGAAAGCGCTCGGCGCGGTCACCGTCGGCGAGCACGGCCGTCCTTCGATCTGTTGCAATGTAAAGCTGCTGATCTGGGTTGCGTAGGCCGGGCCCGCGTCGCCGTTGGCTGCGGTGATTGTCCATACGCGCGCATCGCGAGGCCCGCTGCGGCTGCTGACTGCAAACTTCAGCCCATAGCCGGGCAGTTGCGTCGGATCGACAATTCCCCAGTACGCAGGCTTGGCTTGCAGTCCCATGTCGAACGGCAGCGGATAGTCTGTGCGGGTGACTGGGAAGCCGTCGAGCCAGGTGTCGTCATCCGCAAAGCCCCAGAGCGTAACGGCACTGATCTTGCCGCGCAGTTCTTTGAACGCATGGAAGTATTGCCGGTAGAGCCAGCCCTCCTCGGCCAGCACCGCGGGTGGAATGTTGTTGCCGTAGTTCGAGGTCCGATCGCCAGCGTTGTACACGCTGATGTCCATCTCGGTGATCTGCTGCTCGATCCAGGGGAAGTTCGCATGGACGGTATCGATCGCGTGGACCACCGCGTCTACGGACGGGTAATTGATCGCGCTATGTGTCTCGTGGCCGATGCCGTCGATCGGCACGCCGCGATCCACCAGGCCCTGCACCACCTGCACCAGGCAAGCGAGCTTGGCCGGGTCCGAGGTGCTGTAGTCGTTGAGGAAGAGCTTCGTCCCCTTCGGCGCATACTGACGCGCGGCTTTGAACGCGACATCCATATAGCTTGCGCCCAGCACCTTGTAGAACGGTCCGTGAGCAAGGCAATCCGGCTGCGAAGGATCGATCGGCTCATTCACAACATCCCAGGCGTACACGGCGGAGCCAAAGTGCTGTACCTCGCTCTGGATGTGCTCCTGAATGTTCGAGGTCACCAACGCCTGGTTGGCGGCAGAATTCGTCCCGTCGCCCGTGGCGTACGCGGGCGTTTGTGCGCCTGTCGCCCACACCAGGTTGTGTCCGCGGATTCGCATGCCGTGGCAGACGGCCAGGCCAACCTCGCTATCCGCATTGCCGAACTGGTACGTGCCCAGGCTCGGCTCAACGGAGCTCCACTTCATGTCGTTGCCTGAGGTGATGCTGTTGAAGTGCATCGTGAGCAATTGCGCATGCGGACCGGAGAGATCGGTCAGGTCCACGGCCGCACCCACCGGGAAGTAGTCGGAAAGCGTTTTGTAGATCGACGGAATGTCGGTCTGCACCGTCGGCGGCGCCACATACGAAAGCTGGAAGCCGCTGATCGAGAACGATACGAGGTCGGTCCCTGAAGACGGCACGGTCTGCAGATACAGGAAGGCCTGGCCCTGGTCGTATCTGTTGGCCATGTTGTATCCCGTCACGCTGATCATGTGCCAGGCTCCATCGGCCTTGACCGTGACGCCCGGATACGGCGTCACGCTCGGGAAGCTCGTGGTGCCGCTCAGCGTGGTCTGCAGGCTCATATTGATTACGTGACTGGAACCGTCGGTCGGCTGCAGCATCACAAAGACGCTGATGTTGTACTTTGAACCTGGATACATCTTGTTGTTCACGCTGATCTGCGGCCCGTCGTAGTTGGCCGAGCGACCGGTGGTCAGCAGCGAGTGCGTGTTGCCGTTCGGATCGGCCACCGGTGAGGTCACATTGGTCACCGTCGAATTGCCGGTACGCGAGCTCCAGCCATCCAGTCCGCCGTCAGAGAAGTTCGTTGCAATGCCGGTGTTGTCCTGCTGGCTCGGGTCTGGAGGCGGCGGGGCCAGTTCGCCGATCGTCACATCGCTGATGTAGAACGAATCCGTCGCGCTGCTTGATTGGAAGTAGAGAATCAGGTTGGTCGGCGGCCCAGGCAGATCGCTGAAGCTGAAGGTGCCCGTCACCTTGGTCCACGCCGTGCTCGACAGCGCAGCCGAGGTCCCGACGTTGCTGAAAACGCCCGATGTGCTGGCGCAGTCCGTCGTCTTCACCGACATGGTCGCCGTCGGATTGCTGCTGTCCGGCGCAGCCAGAAGCACATAAGCAGAAATCTGATAGACGGCGCCCGCTACCACGTTGTTCACGCTGAGCAGGTTCAGGCTCGGCCCCATGAAGGACGCCGTGCGATTGGTCGTCAGCAAGCTGTGCGTGTCTCCGTTGGGATCGAGCACCGGCGGAGCGGCATTGGTGAGCGTCGGGCTTCCAAACGGAGTCCAGCCATCGAGCCCGCCGTCAGCAAAGGTGAAATTCGCCACCGGCGTTCCGCCCGGCGGCGGCGCAGTCTGCGTGATCACCACTTCGTCCAGATAGAAGGACTGCTGCGTCGTAGGCCCCACCAACTGCGCGTAGAGCACCAGGCCGGTTTCCGTCGCGCTAACCGTGTAATTGCCGCCGATCTGCGCCCATCCGGAACTGTTCACCGGCACCTGAAAACTCCCGATCGTGTCGAAGCATGTGCCGCCCGAACAGCTTGAATCTGTCCGCTTGATCGTGAAGTTCGCATTCGTCGCGCTCTCACCCGCCGTCAGCATCACGTGGCCGAAGATCGAGTATTGCGCCCCCGGCTGCAGCACGCTGTTCAGCGAGATCGATGGTCCGCCAGCTCCGCTCGCGTTGGTCGAGGTCAGCAGGCTATCGGAGCCGGTCAGCGCCGCGGCAGTCGAAGCCACCGGCGTACTGGCTCCATTGAACGAAATCCAGCCGTCGGCTGTTCCATCGTCGAAGTTGTAGGTGGCTACCGTCTGCGCCTCCAGGCGCGTGGTGCAGGCGAGCGTAAGGGCGAAGATCGCGCAGAACGCCACGGCGGTTGGGGCGACGATCCGCTTGAAGCTTTTAGTAATGGGAAACATCACGGCTTCTCCTTTAAATGCAGGGTCTTGCCGGCGGCAGGTCTTCTCCGCCTGATCGTGCGCAGGAGCCTTAGTAATTCGATTTACTAGGCGGCGGGAATTTTAGGCATCCGGAAAATCGTCTGTCAAGTAAATCTTTTGCTTTTCTAAATCGATTCAGTAGGCATCTGAGGTCGCCCTAGAGGCCCGGAAGGGCGATCCGGAAGATGAATTTCCCGTCATCTGATATGCGACTGAATTTGTCGCATATTTATTTTGATATCGGACCAAATCTGTCGTATATTCTGTTGAAGAGCAGAAAGGCTATGGATTTTGTGAGTGCTTGAAGGACGAATGAGAGGACCAGGGTCCCGCGGAATGTCTCTTGGCGGAGACCGCAAAGACCCTGGTGCCGCGGCCTAGAGCGGTTCCACAGTTAATATGCCGTCGTCAGAACCGCGGAAGGTGGCATTTTCTTAAGGAAAATGCCACGCTGGCGGCAGTGGCTTCAGCGTATAAAGACTGTGAAACCGCTGTAGTCGGCTGCAGGCTGTCTGCATTATAGGCTAGCTTTGCTTCCGGCTCCTCCGCCCGTCTCTGCGTCATTTTTCCCGCTCCAAAGCCAGGCTTCAATTGAGCGCGCGGCATTTTGCTGTGCCGTGCGAATGCGGATGTGTGCGCTTTTTTAACGATCGTGGAGGAGGAGCATGAAGCGCAGTAAGCGAAAGAAGAGAGGGCAGGCGCGCGGCATCCTGGCTATGGGAACGCTGGCGGCCTATGCCGCGATGGGCGGAACCCGGCCAGCGCTCGCAGCGGCGGCCAAGACGAATGCAGGCGGAGGCGGCGTGCCTGCCGCGACGCTGCCGCTGAAACGATTCGATATCCCCGCCGGGCCCCTCGATGAAGCCTTGGCTGATTACGAAAGGGCGACCGGCCTCAAGGTGAAAAATGCGCTTCCGGATGGCACGCTCTCCGGCTTTCAGACGACCGGCGTAGTTGGACTCTATCGCGAAGACGAAGCTCTGCGTCTGCTGCTCGACGGAACCGGCCTCAACTATCGCGCAGAGGACGCGACGACCATGGTGATCGGGGTCCAGGCGCGGGACACAGTCTCGGTGACCGCTTCCGAGGAGAACTCGGTTTCGATGGCCAAATTTACCGAGCCGCTGCTCGAAACCCCGCAAAGCGTGAGCGTGGTTCCGCAGTTTGTCATGCAGGACGAAGGCGTTTCCACCCTCCGCGACACGCTGCGCAATGTTCCCGGCATCAGCCTGGCCGCGGGCGAGGCCGGTGCGCAGGGCGACAACCTCACGATTCGCGGTTTCACCGCGCGCAACGATCTTTTTCTCGACGGCATTCGCGACTTCGGCAGCTACTATCGCGATTCCTTCAACTACGAGCAGGTAGACGCGCTCGAAGGACCATCGGGCATTGAGTTTGGCCGCGGGTCGACGGGCGGCGTCATCAATCAGGAGAGCAAGGTTCCCGGCGTGCAGAGATTCGAGAACGTGCAGGCGCAGTTTGGCACCGACCTCACGCGCCGCATTACCGGTGATTTCAACAGCCCTCTGTACGCGGATCAATTCGGCGGCACCGCGCTGCGCTTGAACGTGATGGGAGAGGAGGCGAACGTCGCTGGGCGCGATGTCGCCGAAATCCGCCGCTTCGGCGTAGCGCCCTCGATTTCAGTTGGGCTCGATACCAAAACGAACGCGACGCTCAGCTACGTCCATCTGATGGAAGATGACATACCCGACTACGGCATTCCGTGGCTCTTCAGCAAGCCCGCACCCGCTGACCGGCATAGCTACTTCGGCTTCCGCGATGCCAACTATCTGCGGACTCATGACGACATTCTGACCTTGCGCGTGGAGCACGACTTCTCGCCGAGCCTGAACGTGCACACCATTGCGCGCGCCGCTAATTATCCGCGTGAGGCGCTGATCACCGAGCCGCAGATCTGCTCGAACGCTTCCATGAGCGTGCCCGTGGGTGGCGTAGTGGTCTCGCTGCCAACGCTCGCTGCGAATCCCACTATTGCCTGTCCTTACACGGTGAATACGCCTGCGGATCAGATCACGCAGGTCAATCGCAATCAGATCCAGACCAGAAGCGTAGAGGACATTCTCTGGGATCAGACCGAGCTGACGGCGCGCTTCAGCACTGCGGGCGTAAAGCATGATCTGACGGCGGGCATCGAAGGCGGACAGGAGACCTCGAATCCCAAGCGGTACAGCTATGCAATCAGCGGCGTCAACACTGTGCCCTCGACTACGCTGGCCGATCCCAATGAAGATCAGCCCTTCTCCGGCACGGGCTACATCACCTCGATCGTGCACACCAAGGCCAAGAGCGTCGGCGTCTACTTCATCGATACGATCAAGCTCGGCCGGCTCTTCGAACTCAGCGGAGGCGTACGCTGGGATCGTTTCGACACGGACTACAACCTCTATCAGCCCACACCGCCGGCAGGAGGCACCGTTACAACAGCGATTCCGCCGATTCGCCGGCTCGATGAGCAGCCCAGCTACCGCGCAGCCCTCATCTACAAGCCCTCGAGTCGCGGCAGTCTCTACTTCGACTACGGCACAAGCTGGAATCCCGATGCTGAGTCGCTCAGCCTCAGCGTCGGCCTGGTCAACGGCAACGTAGCGCCCGAAGAGAACGAGTCGTACGAAGCGGGCGCGAAGTGGAGCTTTTTAAACGAGCGGCTGCTCATGGAAGGCGCCTGGTTCCGCACCGAAAAAGACAACGCGCACGAGACCAGCCCCACGAATTCAAACAACATCGTTGCTGCCGGCAATCAGCTTGTGCAGGGTGTGCAGTTCAGCATGGTGGGCCGCCTGCCCGACGGCATGGACCTTGTGCTCGGCTACGCGTATCTCGACAGCAGCGTGCTCTCTTCCAAATTCTTTCCCACGGCGGTCGGTTATCCGCTGGCGAATGTGCCCAAGCAGACCTTCAATTTCTTCGTCACGCATCGTCTGCCGCTGCGGCTGACCGGCGGCCTGGGTGGCAACTACATCAGTGCACGCACGGCGAGCTCGACTGTGCCCTACGTGCCCACGGGCTTCGCTCCGAATCCCAACAGCCCCGGCTACGTCGTCACCAGCGTGGCCATGAAGCAGGTGCCCGGCTACTGGGCCTTCAATGCGATGCTGAAGCGGCCGATCGGAGAAAAGCTGGAACTGCAGGCCAACATCAACAACATTCTGAACCGCTCTTACATCGATCTGCCGCACCCGAGCCACCTGATTCCCGGCGCGGGCGCAAGTGCGCTGATTGGCATCAATCTGCGGTTCAAATAGCGCTCACAGGAAAACACGAATGCTCATCACAATCCCTGATGTACTCACTACAGACGAACTCGCGCAGGCGCGCGCCGCGCTCAACGCGGCAGAGTGGATCGACGGCAAAGTTACCGCCGGATACCAGGCGCAGAGCGTCAAAGAAAATCTCCAGCTTCCCGAAGGCCATCCGGTCGCCGTCAAACTGGGCGAGATGATTCTCGCGGCGCTGGCGCGCTCGCCGTTGTTCATGTCCGCGGCTCTGCCGCTGCGCGTTTTTCCACCCATGTTCAACCGCTACACCGGCGGCGGCCACTTCGGCACGCACGTCGACACGGCCATCCGCGCGATGGCCGCCACCGGCCAACGCATCCGCACCGATCTCTCGGCCACGCTCTTTCTCGCTGCGCCGGAAGAATACGACGGCGGCGAGCTGCTCGTGGAAGACACGTACGGTGTGCACAGCGTCAAGCTGCCCGCCGGACATTTGGTGCTGTATCCCGCCACCAGCCTGCACCGCGTCACGCCTGTGACCCGTGGCGCGCGCGTGGCTTCATTCTTCTGGATTCAAAGCATGATTCGCAGCGATGGCGACCGCACGCTACTCTACGATCTCGACACGGCGATCCAGCGTCTGGCGAAAGAGGTGCCCGGCAATTCCGCCGGCGTGCAGTTGACCGGCGTCTACCACAACCTGCTGCGCCGCTGGGCGGAGATGTGATGACAGTTGGCAGTTCAAACTCAGAACTGTCAACTATGAACTCCAAATGGTCAGCCCCGCTGGCTTTCACCAGGCGGGGCTGTTTGGTGCATTCGGCAAAAGGACCTGTAAGCCGAATTCTGTGTCCAGGACCTGAGCCCTGTGGCGGTCATTCCTCTAGGCGCCGCGTTGCCGCGGACGCTCATCAGCGACCTACCCGGAGGTTTCGCCATTGCATGGAGCGGCCTTTTGGACGAACTCCTGCAAAGAGCCGGCTGAACGCATCGGGCCGATGCGCAGCGCCGCCTGGCTCCGGGCGGCTGCTTCCCTCCCTATTTGGTCTTGCTCCGTGTGGGGTTTACCCTGCCTCCTGCATTACTGCCGGAGCGGTGCGCTCTTACCGCACCTTTTCACCCTTACCGGGACTCGCCGTCCAGGCTTACGCCCTTCGGGCCAAAGGTCCGTGCCAAAAACTGGACCCTGGGTGCCCCTGGTCCCTCGCATTCGGGGACCTGGGAAAACTCTATTCCCGGCGGTATGTTTTCTGTGGCACTGGCCGTCCGCGGGCCTTAACGCCCGCGTCCCGGACGTTATCCGGCACACTGCCCTGCGGAGTTCGGACTTTCCTCCCCCGGCGAGCCGTGCTTGCGCACAGCTTTCCGGCAGCGACCGCCCGGTCCTCCTGCCAGTGTTTAGTTTACCGCGAAATGCCCTTCACCAGTTGCGGTAGGGGATCTTGGAATTCCTGACTTCGAATTTTCGAACGCCTACTTTTCTCAGTAGCCGCTCGACAGAGTTTTTCGCTTCCAAGGGATGAGGACACGGGCCGACGATGATCTCGGGGATCTCAAGCCCTTGGCCTTCCCAAGTGAGATCGACCTTGAAAAAGGGAATTGGCATCGAGCGTCCAATCCTAAACTCTGGTTCTGAATCAGTCGTGCCCCGCGTTTCAAGCTGAAAGACTAGCCTCCATTCGGCTTCTTCCTGAAATGCATGATCCTTCGTCATCGCGCGCCGCTTGCCAAGAGGAAAGATGTGCTTTTTCGCAATGGCAGCGACCGCTCCGAGTTCTTCCTTTGGTCCGGCCGCCGCTTGCTGCCCTAACTTTTGTGCTTCGCCCATGTATGAATCGACGATCTGCGTAATCTCGCATTTCAGGGATTCTTCTTCTGACGGATCGCAATATTGGCAAGCTACGAGCGGATTTGAATCGTTGCAGAAACTCTCTTTTCGACTCTCAAGGAAATGCATGCCCACTGAATCTAGATAAGATCGAGCAAACCCGATGCTGTAGCCGCCGGTCGCACCTGAATAGGCCCGCCACTGGCTGAGGAGGTCTCCTTTTTCAGAGAATGAGGCCACAAAGGCGTCTTGGCCACTTATCCAAGAAAATGCGATTGATCCGTGATCAAGTACATCAATGTCGGCCGACTGGGTCGAGCTTTCTGGCTGATCTTTCGAAATCCCCATGAGTTGCGCAAGCATTGTGAGCTGCGACGGAGGCTCCTCAGAGCTTTTTGTGGCACGCCGTTCGAGTTCGCCTCGAAATAGTTTCGCAAAAATCTGTCCTTCGCTCGCGTCGTTTAGATATTGCAGGTGCGACGCCCAAATGCACTTCTCTCTATTCCCTAATATTCCGAGCAGCCCTTCCTGTGTTGTGTAGTGGTAGAGCAACTCCGGCTCGGCTTGCTCCTTGTTCTCCGTAGGTTCTTGCTCTTCCATATCGACTCTTAGCCTTCCCGGAGTTCGTTCAATGCCGCGGCAATCTTCTGCTTCAAGTCGGGCACATCGAACTGCACCAGGTTCCAGACGATATCGAGGTCCACTTCTTCGTATGCGTGCGTGAGCCGATTGCGCGTGGCGTAAATCTTCGCCAGTGGGATCTCCGGGTGCTTGGCAACAAAATCCGGAGACTCGGTCAGCAGCCGGTGTGCCGCTTCTCCGATCACTCCGACATTGCGCAGAATGCCGTCCTGCAGCAGCGTGTCTGCTGAAAAATCGGCGCCGGATTTACCGGCGGCGTATCGCTGAATCCGTTCGAGGGCAACAAGGATGTGTTCGAGGTAATCCTGAGTGCGCTCCGGGTGTTTGTTCATACCGGACGAGCCTCTTCGAGAACCTTTTGCCGGAACTTCGAAGGGAGGAACATGGGAGTCAGCAGGTCGACTTTCACACCGGTTTGTGCTTCGATCTCCAATTGCAAGCCAGCCAAATCGAGCAAGCTGGTTCGTGGAGCCGGGTCGATTAAGATGTCCAAGTCGCTGTCTTCGGTATCCTCGCCGCGCAGCACGCTGCCGAAGACGCGGGGATTCGCCATGCCCGCGCGTAAAACCAGATCACGGATCGCCTCTCGATGCTTGGGCAATGCTTCAGAAGGCTTCATATGGCTCTTTCCGGTCGAACCTCATGTATGCCGCAACTTGATTGTTATGGTAACTCGAATTCATTCTGGAGGGGTTTGGATAAGGCCAAAAGAAGGCCAAGCTTTTTCCTGACAATGATTTGAATCGCCTGCTATCCTGCCGCCATCCATTTGGCTACGGAGAATTCTCCAACCTCTTTGCACTCAGGGAGAAGACTATGAAGATTGCTTCGACGATCGCCCGGTACCTGCTGGGTCTGATCTTCGCGTTTTTCGGCTCCAACGTGCTCTTCCAATTCCTTCCCAATCCGCCGATGCCGCCTGGCCCGGCGAAGGATTTCACGACGGTCATGGCGGCCACCCACTACTTCGCCGTGGTTGGTTTTTTCCAATTGGTCCCTGGCATTCTGCTTCTCATCAACCGCTATGTGCCGCTCGCTCTTACCGTTTTGGCTGCAGAACTCGTGAACATCCTCGCAACGCACATTCTTGTCATGAACGGGGTGGGTTTGTTCCCGATTCCGATCGTGGTCGTTATCCTTTGGCTGCTCGTGTTCTGGCGCGTCCGCTCGGCCTTTGCCGGCATCTTCCAAGCCAAGGTTGCGGACTGACGTAAACCGACTCCGCCCGGAATTACTACAATTGAAGCAGGGCGATGATCCAGTACCTCTATCTCGGCCGGGTTGCGTATGACGACGCCCTGCGCCTGCAGGCTGAGCTGGTAGAACAGCGCCAGCTCGGCCGCATCGGCAACGTGCTGCTGCTGCTGGAGCATCCGCCGGTGCTCACGCTCGGCCGCAACGCCAACCGCGCGAACGTTCTTGCCTCCGATGAGCTGCTTGCCGCGCGCGGCGTCACGCTGCATGAGATCAACCGCGGCGGCGACGTAACCTATCACGGCCCCGGCCAACTCATCGGCTACCCCATCTTCGATCTGCGCAGTCTACGCAATCCCGCAACGGGCAGTCGCCTGGGCCCGGTCGACTTTGTCCGCTTGATGGAAGAGGCGCTTATCCGCGTCTGCGGTGAATTCGGCGTGCCCGCCGGCCGCATCTGCAAACTTACCGGCGTCTGGTGCCACCTGCAGTGGAGCAGCTCTTTGGACGAGAGTTGCGCCGTGCCTCAATCTGCACCTGAATCTGCGCAGGGCCGAAAAATCGCTGCGATCGGCATCCATGTGGCGCGCGGCGTCACGTCGCATGGATTCGCGTTCAACATCACCACCGATCTGCGCGACTTTCTGCTCATCCATCCCTGCGGCATCACCGACCGCCCGGTGACGAGCCTGGCCAGAGAAGTGACGCAACCGGAGACATTGCCGAGCCTCGAAGTGATTGCGCATCAGGCAGCGCGCCAGTTCGGCGCAGTGCTCGAACAGCCGGTGGTCGCGGTGGAGAGCCTGCATGCTCTCGGCGTTTTGGCCGGCAAGCGCGAAACCGAATCCGGAGACCTGCAGCATTTTCCGGCCCGTGCACCGGAGTTTCCGGCCGAAGACACGCCGCTCAAGGTTCCTGCTGAGATCGAACGCCAGCAGCACCGGTCCGAACGCCCCGTCCGCGCCTGAGCCCACCGCTTCGCAATTTATAATCCGGCAGGAAAGAGGGATTGATGCCGACCGATGTGATCATGCCTCAGATGGGCGAGTCCATCTTTGAGGGCACCATTACCAAGTGGCTCAAACAGCCCGGCGATCCCGTGGAAAAAGACGAGCCGCTCTTCGAAATCTCAACCGACAAAGTCGACGCCGAAATTCCCTCACCCGCCGCTGGCGTGCTGACCGAAATCAGAGAGCACGAAGGCGCCACCGTTCAGATCAACACCATCGTTGCCGTCATTGGCGATGCCAATGCTCACGCATCTTCTGGAAAGATGGCCGCAACACCTTCTCCGGCTTCCGATCTTCAACATGAGACACAACCGCAATCCACTGTTCCCGCCCCTGCGGCACAGGTCCATGCCGGTCCGGTTGTGCAGGGTTCGACGAATATCGTTATGCCGCAGATGGGTGAGTCGGTCTTTGAAGGCACCATCACCAAGTGGCTCAAGAAGCCGGGCGACCGCGTGGAAAAAGATGAGCCGCTCTTTGAAATCTCTACGGATAAAGTCGACGCCGAGATTCCCTCGCCCGTGGCCGGCATTCTCACGGAAATCCATGCGCCAGAGGGCGCGACCGTACAGGTTAACGCGGTGGTGGCCGTAATTGGCGGCTCGCTTGGCGGCTCGGCCAAATCCACAGCCGTATCGGCGCCCACGAGCCAGCCCGCTACCGCAATGCCGATTGGCTCTGCTACGGCCGCTGCTGTTCCCGCACAGGCTGTGTCGGGCCGCCAAAGCTCCTCGCCGCTACGTTTGTCGCCTCTTGTCCGCCGCATTGCCAAAGACCACAACGTGGACCTTGCGCAGGTCCGCGGAACCGGCTCGGAAGGACGCATTACCAAAGAGGACATTCTGCGCTATCTTAGCCAGCCTGAAACCTCAACCAAAATCTCTGCCCCCCTGCAAGGGGCGCCGCAGGTGGTGGCCGGGCAGGTGGTCCCGATGTCCCGCATGCGCGCCATCATTGGCCAGCGCATGCTGGAGAGCGTGCGCATCAGCCCGCACGCGCACACGGTTTACAAGATCGACATGACGCGCATCACTCGCCTCCGCGAACGCGAGCGCGCCGCTTTCGAGCAGCGCCACGGCGTCAAGCTCACCTACATGCCGTTCATCGCGGCGGCCGCCGTGCGCGCACTCCAGAAATTCCCCATCGTGAATGCTTCCTTGATTGACGGCAACATTCATTACCATGCCAACATTCATATCGGCATTGCGGTCGCGCTGGAAGGGGGACTGATTGTGCCGGTGATTCGCGATGCAGAACAGCGGAGCTTTATCGACCTCGCTCGCGCCATCAACGATCTTGCGCTGCGCGCACGCGGCAAAAAGCTCAATCCCGACGAGGCTGCAGGTTCCACGTTTACGCTCACCAACTCCGGCGTCTTTGGCGGCGAGTACGGCACCCCTATCCTCAACCAGCCCGAGTCGGCCATCTTGGCCATCGGCGGCCTGCGCAAGGAGCCCGTGGTGCTCACGGATGCCGACGGCAACGACACGATCGCGATTCGCTCGATGCAGTACTACTGCCTGGGCTTCGATCACCGCACCATCGACGGCGCCGACGCCGGCAAATTCATGTCGGAGTTCAAATCTGCGCTGGAGAACTGGAGCCAGCCACTCGGCTAGATATTTTTATCCAGTTCAATTCACACACACGTTGTCATCCTGAGCAGAGCAGACCGCATTTGTTGCGGTCTGCATAGTCGAAGGATCTGCGGCTCAATTTCCGCTGCGAGCCGAGCAAAAATCACTCGCCCCGCGCCCACCCCAGCCCATCCGTGCCTTTGCCTGTAGCGATCTGGCGCGTGACCTTCCAGCTGTCGAGGTCGATCGCATCCACGCGGTTGCTCCCAATGCACGAGACGTACGCCGTCTTTCCATCGGGCTGCACCAGCACCTCCTGCGGGCTTGCGCCCACGGGAATGGACTGTGCTACCTTCATTGTGCTCAGGTCGATCGCGTCCACCTTATTGGCGTCGGGCACAGCTACCAGCACGTAGCGACCGTCGGGCGTGACGGCGCTGCCGTAGCCAAGGCCATCGATCGGCACCCACGCCTTCACTTCGTTCGCTGACGTGTCGATTACGGCCATCTGCGGCTTGGTCTGGTCGGCGGTAAACACCCACTTGTCGTCGGGAGAAATCGAAATCCGCTGCGTATTCCCCGAGATGGGAATGACCTTCAGCGTCTTCCGCGCCTTGATGTCGAGCACGCTCACCGTGCCTGGCCCCACGTTGGCGGTGTAGCCACGCAGCCCGTCATGCGAGATCACGAACATGTGGCTCTCCGGCTGCCCGGTGGGAATGGAGCCGACGATCTTCAATGTCTTCGGATCGATGATGGTGACGGAGTGGTCGAGCTCCGTAGTCACATAGAGCGTGCCGTCGGGCCCGAAGACCGGGCAGTGCGGCCGCACGGGATGGTCGAACTCGATGTTGCCGGCCAGTTTGTGCGTCGCCAGATCTACGACGACGATGTTCCGCCCATCCGTCCCGGGCTTGCCCACGCCGGAGTTGCCGTAGATGGGCACAAAGGCCAGCTTGCCGTCGGGCGAGGCGGCCACTTCGTGTCCGGTGATGCCATTTTCAGGAACAGAAGCGACGACGCTTCCTGTCTCCGCGTCGACGATGGCCAGTGCCCGCTCGCCCTTCTGCGCCACCAGCAGCCGCGCACTTTGTCCAACTCCCGCCTGAGCCACCATAGACATCACCGCCAATGCGCCAGTTACAACGATCCTGTTCACAGAGAACCTCGCTTGAACTACGCAAGAACTATATCGCAGCCGCAATACGACGGGGAATTGCGACTGCGCAATGCGAGAAACACTACTTATGCGCCGTCCACGGATCGTACGTTCCCACGCTCCACGTATACCCCTCCGGATCCATCACGGTGAAGTCCCGGCTGCCGTAATGCGTGTCGTGCGGTTCCGTCACCACGCGCGCTCCCGCCGCGACGGCGCGTGCGAAGGCTGCGTCGGCATCTGGAACCCAGATGTACGCGCTTCGGGTTTCTGCGCCGCCCAGCTCGCCTGGCAGCTTGAAGCGTTTGCCGTACTCATCGTCTCGCGCCGAGCCCAGCATGATCATGCCGCCGCCCAGCGTCAGCTCCGCGTGCGCAATGGTCCCGTCCGGTCCGTCAAAGACCACATGTTTCTCAAAACCAAAGGCCCGGCATAGAAACTCGATGGCCGCCTTCGCATCCCGATACCGCTGCGCAAAGGCGACGACCTTGCCCGCACTTGCCGTCTTTTCCATAACAACCTCCATGGCTGCGATCTTTGCAGGTGCGCCCCACAAGTATCTTGGAAAAATCGGAAATTTTTCTCTTGGCCGCAGCATGTGACAACAGTGCCCCAGGTCTGGATTTTCGGACCTGGGAAGGCATGTCTGTGGATCAGCAGATCATCCCTATTCCACGCGGATGTGATTGGCCCACTGCGTCTTCAGCGCCGAATAGGTCGTTGCGTCCACGCCGGAGAAGGCGCGGAACTCATTCGCAAAGTGCGACTGATCATAGAATCCACAGTCGAGCGCCAGCTCCGCCCAGCGCACATCCACGCCGGTGTGCAATCGCTGCACCGCACGCTGGAATCGCTGAATCCGGCACCACACCTTCGGCGAGTGGCCCACCGCCTCACGAAATACCTGCGAAAACCGCCGCTCGCTCCAACCCGTGCTGCGCGCCACATCGCGCACGGTGGTCATCGACGGCGCGTGCTCGAATCGCCTGAGCGCATACCGCACCGCGTTCTCACGCGCGGAAGCCGGCTCCTCAAGCCGCCTGGTCATTCTTTCGCAGAGAAATGCTTCCAGCAGGCGGAATCGCACCGGGGCATTCGGAGCCTCGCGCAGCCGGTCACGCAAGGTGCGCGCCTCCATGCCGCATAGGTCTTCAAGATCGGTACTCAGGTTGCTGAACCGGTCTACGGCATCGTGGGCAAAGGCAGCAAATCCTCCAGGTTCAAAGAGGACACCCATCAGGTCGGCCATATCGGTTCGCGATACGATCTCGTACACGGCGCGGCTGCCCACGACTAATGCCGGCGCGACTCTTTTGTCGCGTCGGCCCTCCGGGCAATCGTGCAGGTAATCCCGTTTGAGGTTCAGGATCAAGTGCACGCAGCCGTTGGGCAGAATGCGCTCATGCCCATGCGCGATCTGCGGCGCTTGCGAGTACCATAGCGTGCGCACGAATCGGTTCAACGGCGCTGCCGGTTTGTGTTCAAGATAAAACAAACCCGACCTCGTGCCCGTTATAGCACGATTCAAAGCCCTGCACGAAAAGAGGAGCCTTGAATTTTGGACGCCCATCTTCGACGATTCGCGTGTTTGGCGAGTCGACTAGGGTGGGAAAGCACGAGCCTGATCACGCCGATCCTCCATCGGCTCGCTATCATGAGCACATGGCTGCGCCGCACGACTCCGACCTCATCCAGATCGTCGATGCCTCGCTTGCCGAGGCGGCGCGCAAAGCCGGCGCATGGCTCGTTTGCCGGCCGGGATGCACTCAGTGCTGCTACGGCGCCTTCGCGATCAATGCGCTCGACGCGGAGCGGCTGCGTGCCGGCATGGCAGCACTGCGCGCGGCGGAGCCGATCACAGCACAAGCAATCGAGGAACGAGCCCGCGCCTGGATCGCTGCCTATGGTGCTGATCTTCCCGGAGATCCGCAGACCGGCGTGCTGGGCACGAGCGAGGAAGGGCAGCAGCGCTTCGAAGATTTTGCGAATGACGCGCCATGCCCCGCGCTCGATCTCACAACAGGACTCTGTAGTGTCTACGCTTGGCGGCCCATGACCTGCCGCGTCTTTGGTCCGCCTGTTCGCACGGCTGGTGCGGACAATACTGAAGCCCTCGGCCACTGCGAGCTATGTTTTGCAGATGCGACAGCAGAGCAGGTCGCCGCCTGCGAGATGCCTGTTCCGCAGGAGCTCGAAGAGAAGCTGCTCGACGAGCTCGGATCGAAGGGCGAGACTGTTGTTGCGTTCGCGCTGCTTGATTGATCTTGAAGCGTCTATAAACATTGAGGCAATCGACATGAGGAAATGGGATGCTGGTAGTCTTGCCCGCACGCATCAATTTCCCTGACGGAGGCAAACAGGATGACCGCAGCCCGATTTTCGGCCGCAGGCAAATCGTTTGAGATTCACGAGTGGCGCGGCAGCGGCCCAGCTACGCTTCACGTCCACCATGCAGACGATGAAGCCTGGCACGTTCTGGAAGGCGAGCTGGTTTTCCGCTACCGCGACCGCACCGAAACCGAAACCGCCGGACCGGGCGCCACGGTGTTTGTGCCGGCGGGTGTTGCTCATACTTATACCGCGAGCGCCGAAGCGCGGTACCTCATCATCCTTACGCCGCGTCTCAGCGCACTCATCGCCACTCTGCAGACTGATCGCGATCCGGCTCATCAACACGAAATCTATCGGCGGTTCGACTCAGAATTGCTGGAATAGAGGTTGGGCCCGAGTGCAGCGTGGCACTACACACCATGCCGTACACTGATGCTTGGAATCCTTAGTGCCAATGCGTCCCTGCTGGGTTGAGATCCGCACCCGGTTTCTCGAGCACAACTATCGTTTTCTCCAACAGCTGGCCGCGCCGGATGCCGACCTTCTCGCCATCATCAAAGCGGACGCGTACGGCCACTCACTTGCGCTCTGCGCGCCTGCTCTGACCCGTGCTGGTGCGCGCTGGCTCGGCGTCACCAGCGTGGAAGAGGGCATCGCCGCGCGCGCTTGCTGTCCCAATGCGCAGATTCTAATCATCGCCGGTGTCTTTCCCGGCCAGGCCGCAGCGGTGATCCAACACCGGCTCACGACGGTGGCCTGGGAGTTTTGGCAGCTCGACGAGCTCGCCTCGGCTGCGCGCGCGGCAGGCGCTTCGCCGGGCTCGCTGCCAGTGCACTTAGAGATTGATACGGGGATGAGCCGGCAAGGCGCTGATCCCGCCTCGCTCGCGTCCCTCTTTCCGCGTTTTATTCCCGGATCGCCGCTTCGCCTCGAAGCCGTGATGACCCATCTCTTCGCCGCCGATGAGGCCGACGGCAAAATGACCGCAGGGCAGCTTGCTCTTCTTGACGAGGCGCTCGGCCGCATCTCCGCCGCAGGACTCTTTGCCGAATGGCTCCATGTGGGCAACTCCGCTGCGCTGCTCGCCGGCCAGGCGCGTCCCATCGCTGAACTCGCTGCACGCCATGGCATGAAAGCGATGCTGCGCCCCGGCCTGGCGCTCTATGGCCTCGTGCCTCCGTTCGATCCCGATTTCGGTTCTGAAGAGCCGCAGCCACTCATCCGCGCCCGCACCGAGCTGCAGCCGGTGCTGAGCTGGAAAACTCGTATCGTAACTATCCGCGATGTGCCAGTGGGGGCCGTTATTGGCTACAACGGAACTTTCGTGGCTACAGAGCCCATGCGTCTCGCGCTCATCGCGGCGGGCTACGCCGATGGCCTCGATCGGCGGCTCGGCAACCGCTTCGACCTGCTCGTCCGCGGCCAGCGCGTGCCGCTCGCGGGCCGCATCAGCATGGATCAGGCAGTTCTCGACGTGACAGAAATTGACGGAGTTCAGGCTGGTGATGAAGTCACGATTTTAGGCGAGCAAGGCAGCGAAACCATCACCGCATTTGACCATGCCCAAGCCACGGAGACGATTCCGTGGGAGGTCTTCACGCGCATTGGCCCGCGCGTGCGGCGGATTTCTGTCTGAGCTGATCTTTAATCGCAGGATCCGCTTCTGGTGGTCGCGCCCACCGCAGTAGCCTGTGCTGGTGCGACACACAGCCCCGCGGCGCATTGCACGGCGGCAATCATAGCTTCGACGCCCATGCATGAGTTGAGTAGCATGTGGTAAAGCCCGCGCGAACACCATTCCTGCTGATAAAACTTGCGAATCACGGCGGCGCGGCGTTTGTCGAAAGCGGCTAGATGCTCCTCGGCGTGATCCGCCTCCTTGGGAAAGGCGCGCGCAAACCAGTCCTTCTTGGCGCTGGTTGTAGCGTACACAAAGATATGGAAGCTACCCGGCTGCCCGGCGAGCGCACAGGCCGCGCCACGGCCGACCAGGACGCACTGGCCTTCTTGGGCTGCGTCCAGAATTTCCTGGCGAATCAGGCCCAGCAGCCGTTCTGAATCGAGCACGTGATCGTCGAACTTGCCAATCGTGGAGTAAGAAGAGTCCTGCCAGAAGAGCTTGCCGTAGCGGTAATACCAGGGATCGAGCCGCTCGTCGAATTTGGCCGCCATCTTTGGATCGACGCCCGCTATCCGCGCCGCGCCTTCCACCAGTTCCGAGTCCAGGAGCCGCCAGCCCAGCCGCGCCGCCAGCTCATGCGCAAACTCGCCGCCTCGCGAACCGTACTCCCGCTCTACCGTAATCACTTTTGTGGGTGCGTGCGCCATACGGCCAAAAACCCCCGCGCCTTGGAGCATACAACGGATTTGATGCAAACGGAAAGGGGCCCATTCGTCACAAACTCTGCCGATACCTTGACGGTCTACACAATAACTTGTAGATAATCTAGGCATGGGAAAGCCAAACGATCTCGTTCAAGGCACACTCGACCTGCTCATCCTCAAGACGCTCTCGCTTGAGGCCTTGCACGGCTGGGCCATTGCCAAGCGCATTCAGCAGGTTTCGGGCGATGTGCTGCAAGTTCAGCAGGGCTCGTTGTATCCAGCCCTCCATCGCCTCGAACAGCAGGGCTGGATCAAGGCCAAGTGGCAGGAAAGCGAAACCGGTCGTCAGGCCAAGTTCTATGCGCTTACCGCGGCAGGACGCAAACAGCTTGAGACGGAGGCGGCCAACTGGAGCCGCCTTTCCGCCGCCATCAACCTGATCGTGAGTGAAGCGTGAAAAAGGCAGGCACTAGGGACTAGGGAATAGGGAATAGTAAAAACGCTCCGTGCCCCATCCTTTTGCTCGTTTTTTGAGCGAGAGGATAGGAGACCATCGCGGGAGAGTCCAATGCGCTGGCTTCATCAACTCGCAATGAAATTCCGCATGCTCTTCGACCGCGGCCGGGCTGGTGCGCGGCTCAATGACGAACTGCGCTTTCATCTCGACCGCCAGATCGAAGAAAACATTGCCGCCGGCATGAGCGCTGACGAAGCCCGCCACGCGGCCCTGCGCTTGTTCGGCAACCCTGCCTTGCTGCGCGACCAGACCCGGGCCACGTGGAGCTGGAGCGGAATCGAGCAATTCCTCCGCGACCTGCGTATCGGAGTCCGCACGCTGCGCCGCACACCGGGGTTCACCCTCATCGCCATTCTCGTCATGGCACTCGGCATCGGCGCGAATGTGGCGTTGTTTACCGTGGTGCGCGGAGTGCTGCTCAAGCCTCTGCCTTTCCCGGATTCCGATCAGCTGTTGATGCTCTACGAGCACAGTACACCTGCTGCCGGTGGCGGAGACTTCCCCTACAACCTTGTCGCCGGCGGCGTCTATGCGGCGTGGAATAAGGAAAACACCACGTTCAGCAGCATGGCCCTCGTCCGTGGCGATCAAGTGGATCTCTCAGCATCGGGTGGCCAACTGCCGGAGACGCTCAACAGCGGCACTGTCTCCTGGAACCTGTTCCCGACCCTCGGAGTCAGGCCGGCGCTGGGGCGCGGTTTTGCGGCTGCGGATGACAGCCCGTCTGCAAACGGCACTGTGGTGTTGAGCTGGAATTTGTGGAAGCGCCGCTTCAGTGGTGATCCGGCCATCGTCGACCACATCATCTATCTCGATGCCAAGCCGTATACGGTGATCGGCGTCATGCCCGAGTGGTTCCAATTTCCAGATTCCACCACCCAACTCTGGACGCCTGCGTATCACCAGATGCCGGAGATCGTTATGTCGCACCTCGATTTCCATAGTTTTCGTGCAGTGGGCCGGCTTAAACCTGGAGTCACGGCGGAGGAGGCAGTCGCAAACCTGAGTGTCATCTCTAAGAGGCTCCACGAATCTCAACTGGACAATCCGTTCATCGCCGCGGAAGCGAATGGCAGGCCACTGCTCAACCACATGGTTGGCAACATCAAGAGTGCTCTCTATGTGATATTCGCTGCCACCGCATGCCTGCTGCTGATTGCCTGCCTGAATGTCGCGAATCTTCTCGTTGCGCGGGCCGCGGCGCGCCGCAAAGAACTCGCTATTCGCACCGCACTCGGCGGTGGACGGCTGCGCCTGCTGCGCGAACATCTGATGGAAAGCTTTCTTCTTTCGGCCGCGGGCGGTGCAGCCGGACTGGGACTGGCCTGGGGAGCCATTCACTGGCTCGTGGCCACTCGCCGCAATATGGCGCGCATCGAATCCATCCATTTGGATGGAGTAGTCGCCGCCTTCACGGTGTGCGTGATTCTTCTCTGCGCGCTTTTTTCGGGCTTCATCTCTGCGCTGAACGCCAATGATAAACGCCTGCTCGCTTCACTGCATGAGAGCTCGAAGTCGCACAGCGCGGGCAGCGAGCGGGCCCGCCTGCGCAAGACGCTTCTCGCCGCCGAAGTCGGTCTGACGGTGGTGCTGCTTATCGCCGCAGGGCTTTTGCTCAAGAGCTACCAGCGGCTGCGCAATACCGACATCGGCTGCACGACGCAAAACGTCCTCACCTTACACATAGGCCTGCCGGGCGCGCGCTACAAAACACCCGGACCAGGTCCCGCCAACTTCTTTGAGACATTGCTGGAACGCGTGCGTGCCCTGCCTGGCGTTGAGGCGGCGGGATTGGTAACTGCCGTGCCTGGTCAAGGCTATTGGGGAGACATGGGATTTACCATCGAAGAGCATCCGCCGCTGCCGCGCGGCAAAGGCACATTCGCGATCAATCGCTCCGCCGATCCCGGCTATTTCGCGGCCATGGGCATTCCAATCCTGCGCGGGCGCACCTTTGGCAGTGACCAAAAGCTCGATCGCGCGAACGAGGTGATCATCAGCGAATCGTTCGCCAAAAAGTTCTTCCCCGGCGAGGATCCGATCGGCAAGCACCTGCGTGTAATGGGTTATGTGACGAGTGAATCGAAGCTGCACCAGATTGTCGGGGTTGTAGGCGACACGCGCTATCAGCTCGGCGAGGCGCCGGAGCCCATGCAGTACTTTCCACTCTATGCAGGCGACGCAAACTATGGAACGCTCGTGATCCGCTCCAGTCACGACGTGGAACAGCTTGCCCTGCCCGTGCAACACGTCATTCAGGACATGGATCACGATCTTCCCGTCTCCGACGTGCTCACCATGGATCAGCTCCTCGGCAAATCCACGCTTGATGAAAGCTTCGATACAACACTGCTCACAGGTTTCGCAGTGTTGTCCTTGTTGTTGGCTGCGGCCGGCTTGTTCGGTGTACTTTCTTACATTGCGGCGCAGCGCACCAGCGAGATCGGCATACGTATCGCGCTGGGCGCACAGCGCGAACAAGTGATGCGCCTGATGCTGGCCGATGGACTGCGGCCAGCGCTCCTGGGGCTCGTGTTAGGGCTCGGTGCGAGTATCGGGACCGCTCGTCTCATCGGCTCAATGCTCTACGAGACAAAACCGCTCGACGCGCCGGTCTTTGCTGCAGTCGCTGGAACCTTGCTCGCCGTGGCTGCGCTCGCGTGCATGGTTCCGGCCTGGCGCGCCTCGCGCCTCGATCCAATGCAGGCGCTCAGGACAGAGTAGGCATCCTCAGGTCCGCCTCGGCAATGGACGTGCGTACCAGGTCTCGAACGCGCTCCCAAATTACTCCATTTGATACCGCGCCGATGACCTCTCGACTTCAAGTGGAGGGTCGTTCAGTTTTCGGTGGGGTGATCGATGTGGTCAATGATGAGTAATTCAATAGGAGCGCGTGTGGGCTTGAGTTCGAGGCCAAGTTGAGATTTGAGGGCTTCGTGGAAGCTGGCAATGTTGTCTGAGACGGCACTATCGGTGGCCGCTCTGTCATGAATCCAATGAAGTGTGAAGTCGTAGAGACCAGCGAGACCCGTCTGGTCCACCACAGGCCGCGGAGTCGCCGCGAGGCCAGTCATGGTGGGCACCGAAGTGGCGAAGAGTGACATGGGAATGGCGCGGCCGCCGTAATGCTGGCCGGGTTCGGCGGATGGAACGTTGGCGATGACTCCGCAAGCAGGTGGCAGACTACCGATGCTGGAGAGCGCGGTTGTGGGGGGCGGTAATGATGAGTCGGAGGCAATCACGGCGGCGCAGGTATCCGACGCAGAGTGGGGATGGAGGTGAGGGCCCAGAATGCCGGGGTGAACGAGCCTGAGCGCAAAGACGGGAGCGGAGGCGGTAGTGGTGTGGGTAACCAAGTGGAAGCGATCGGCAAGAAGAGAGCGCATCATGAGCCGCATTTGATCGATGGAAGTGTCAGCGGAGGCACGAGCCGAGATGTCGAAGTATTCAGGCGGGGCGTCGAAGGAGCCGGTGACCCAGAAGGGCGCGCCGGATTTGGGGATGCCTGAGAAGATGCTGAAGCGGAGAGCCATTTCCTGGGTGCCCGAGAGTTGGTAGGCGAAAGAGATGAAGCGCCAGAGGGGCTGATGGGTGGCGATGAAATAGCCGCCAGCCGCTGTACGGGCGTCGTCGGGAGAGAGCGTGCCGTAGACATTGCCGTTGTCGAGGGGGACGTTGGTGCGTTGGGGGATATTCGGACCGCTGACGCGGACGGATGCGACCTCGAAAGTGGGCAGCGTGGAAGTCGCCGGTGCCGGTGATTGGGCAAGAGCCGTGGCGGCGAGGAGAAGAAGGGCCGACTTCATTTAAGCAGTATACTACATAGTAGGCCTGCCGTTTTTTGGGCAGCCGTTGCAACGTATCTCTATGCTCGATTTCGCAAGTTGCCGAGCCCGACATTTGAGCGCTGAGACCTCGCACGGGTGGGGAGGCTAACTCGCTCGTTGGCTCCTTACTCCGTCACCGGCTGCGCAGGCAGTGCCTTCGAGCTCTTCAGATGCGGCGTGTTGGGCGACGCGGGCGCTTTGGGTGAGCCCGATGCAGCGTCTGCGTTGGGCGGCGGAGGCGCAGCCGGAAATGCCGGCCCCTTCTTGATGCCCAGGTCGCCGTTGTCGGAACGCAGATAGATACGCCCGGCTCCTGAGCCGATCTTGCCGCTGACCGTCTTGTCCTCGTCGCCATTCACCGTCAGCCCAAAGTCGGTCACGATATCGCCATTGCGCGTGTGCCCGTCTACAGTGCCGGAGGCGTTGGGAGGCAGCGTGATCTCCACGTCGCCTTTGTCGTTCTTCGCTTCGATGTTGTAGGCCCCGGCGGGCTCAATGGAGATGCGCCCATCGCGGTTCTGCACGTAGCTGTCTCCATAGATCTGGCTCAGGTCCACATCTTTGGCGTGCGTGGTTACATGCACTGCGCCCTGCGCCTCGGTCACACGCAGATCATCGGAGTCGAGCGTCAGGTCGCCGGGCAGCGCGGCCACATCGATCTCCGTCACCGAAGTGTGCAGCTTCACCGGGCCGGCTATGTTCTCCATGTGCACTTGGCCAAAGATCTCACCATTGGTCGTGATCTTGCCCTTGATCTCTGACAGCGTTACGTCATTGCAGTCGCCATCGACCGTCAGATCGCCGGCAATCTCATGGGCAGAAAAGTCGTGCTTGCCATTCGAGAAATGCGTCTCGATGGGGCCGGTGATCGAATTTAGACGTGTGTCGCCATGGGGAACGCTGGCCGTAATGCCTGCGCCGAGGCCCGCTGCCGTCAGATCGCCACGGCTGGCGTTCACCGTCACCTTGGCCGTCTTCGGCACCGTCACCGTCAGGTTGAGCCGGCCTTTGTTGTTGCCTTCGGACCGCACCAGCACCGCGTTGCCGCTCACTGTGAGATGCGGCGCCTCGGCATTCCAAATCGTTCTCGCAGCATTGTCGGAGTCTGCGAAGGCCACCTCGTGCGCCTGCACCTGGATGTTCGGCCCATCGCCCGCCGTCACGCTCACATCGCCACGCGGATTCTCGATGTCGACCATCGCATTGGCTGGAATCTGCGAGTTCAGCACCTGCTGATCGTTATCGTGTTCAGGCAGGCCGAAGGCGTTGAAAAAGTCGTCGCTGTCGCCCCATCCGTTGAACCACGGACCGATGTGATGCCATCCGCTCGCGCCGAAACCCAGAATAGCCAAGAGAACCAGAATCCCAACAAAATTGCCGCTGCGGCGGACCGGCGTCTGCCGGCGCATGTCCAGGGCCCATTCGCCCAGCAGAGCCAGTCCGGCCCCAATCAGCAACACCGGCCACCAGTGCGCATACCAGGTCCAGAAGTCGCTGGCTGCGATATGGCCGGTCATCACCAGGAGGGCGATGATGCCGATGCCGATGAGGATCAGCGGGCCCACCATCGAAGGAACGCGCGGTCCGTAAGCGCCCCCATAGCCGGCCTTCCAAGCGTGGCGCTGGGCCTTCCATGCATTCCGTTGCGCCCGCCACGCTGCGCGCTGCTGCTCGCGATAGGCGCGCCACTGCGATTTTGGATCGTACGGCGGAATGCCACCGGGCGGCATGTTCGGAGGAATGCTGCTCATAGCTGGCCTCCGTTCGAGCCACTCTTAAAGTCCTGCGGAGACGAAGGCACGATGGCGGAGCCGGGTTGAGCCGGTGGCGCCGCGTTCGGATCTGCGGCTCCCGGATATGCGCCTTGCGCATACGGTGCGCCCGAATACGGCGCGCCTGGATAAGGCGGCCCGGAGGGAGACAGATCCTCCCCTGCCAGCGCAGCTCGCTCGGCCAGCAATAACACACCGATCATGATGAACAGCAGCGGCCAGAACAGATGCCAGAAGTGGTTAATGACGCCGGCTTGATCGAGCAATGCCAACACACCAATGAGCAACAGAATGGCCGGCCCGCGCAGACGGCGAATCAGAATATAGCGGTTCATCGTGGACCTCCTTGCGTGTCCTGGAGCCGGCGAACGATCAGCCATACGCCCAATCCGATCAGCATCAGCGGCCAAGCAAACTCAAAGACACGGCCGGAGAACAGATCGAGCTGGCCGAGCAGAAACATCAGTCCAAGCGCAATCAGAATCACCGCGCCAATCGGCTCCTTGCGTCTCCAGTAGAGCGGCGGCACCGGTGGCACGGGCGGAATTGGCGGTATGGGCGGTGCGCCCGGATTCGCATAGGGATCGGTATAGGCCGCTCCCGGCGTCGCCGCTGGACCTTGATGCGGATCTTGATAGGGATTCTGATACGGATTCTGCCACTGAGCCTGTTGAGAAGGTCCTTGTCCCGTACCGGTCCCAAAGGGAGTCGCTGCGTAGCCTCCTGGCGGATTCGGATTGACGTTGCCCGGGTTGACCGCTCCCGGCACCCCGGGTTGCTGTGCCCGCCCGCCCAGGTTCAACCAGTTGCTGATCTCGTTCAATCCCAGCGGATCGGGCAACGGCTGCCCATCGCGCCGCGCCTTGGCCACGTGATAGGCCTCAAAGACCTGGTACAGTACCCACGCCGGAATGAACAGCCCGAAGATGCCGTGGTGCCCGGCAATGCTCACCAGGATGGCGAAGATGAACACATGGATCAGGCCCTTGAGGAACTGTCCGTTGTACATCGCGCCTACGCCGGGAATAATGCCCAGCGCCGCAGCCACTGCAGGATTCGGCGCATCGATGGGCGCGCCCATGAACGGTTGCTGCACGCTATGCCACGACGTCCAGCAGGGCTCGCACAGAATCTGCCCTCCGGGCGCGGTGCGCACGCAGTTGGCGCAGAGCGCCTTGCCGCAGTTCTGGCAATAGGCTGTTGCAGCTACACCACTATGATTGACGCAATCCATACCATGCTCCTTTCCCGTATTGCTGAGCGGAGCCGCCGGAATGCACGGGCCGTGCTTCAAACGTCAGGGATGTTTCAACAAAACCGTGGGCAATTTCGGGCGCCAGACCATTTTCGGGATCGCTCGACTGCTGTGGAGGGTCGACACGCGAACCGCCATCTTTATGTGGTGTCTGCTGCGACTGACCGGGCTGCGAATTGTTCTGCTGAGGATGGTTCTCCTCGCCCTGCTGTGTAGTACCCCGCAGTTCGCGCATCTTGGTCTCGACCTCGTAGACGAAGCGCAGATGATCGTAGTAGCGGATGATCGGCACGGAGGCCATGGTCAGCTGCCGCTCCATGAAGGAACGGATCGCCGACGGCCGCAGATCCGACAGGCGCAAACTGGTCAAACGTACGCCGGTAATATTCAGCGTCAGCGCAATCGAGAAGAAGGCCATCGCCGCCGTCATCATCAGCCGCGGCTCGGCAAAGCGCTGCACAAAACCCATAAATCCGGGGCGCTGCCACCGCGGAGCCGGCATCGCCAGGACTCCGGGAACTGCGGGCAGCATATCGCCGGCCAGCGGCAATGCGGCTGCATGGCGCGGCCCGGTATGCGCCAGAATCTTATCGACAAGTCCGGCAGGTACTTCAGGTTCCGGAGAAAGAAATTCCAGCCACTCGCGCCCGCGGCGCGCCTCTTCAAAGAGGGCGGTGCAGGCTGGGCAGGCAGCCATATGCGCGGCAAACGTGGCCTCATCGGCAGGCGAAAGCAGCCCGTCCAGCGCATCCGCTAAAAGCGTTTCCCATTGCCCGCAGGCTGGAGAAGTCGGAATGTGCATGCGCTCTGCCATGGTTACATCACCTCCCGTTTATTACGTTCCAGCAGCCGCGCCAGTTCCGCGCGCCCTCTGCTGATGCGGGACTTGACCGTCCCCTCGGGTATGCCCAGCACCTGGGCGATCTCCTTGTAATCCATGTCCTGCAAATCTCTTAGAATCACTGCCTCGCGAAGCTCCACCGAAACCCGCGCCAGCGCCTCCTGCACCATCTTGGAGAGCTCTTTCTGTGCCACCAGTTCATGCTGTGACGTGCCTGAGGACATCAGCCGGTCCACTGGCTTCAACTCGTCCGTTTCATCCCAACCCTCATCTAAGGAAGACGTGGCTCGCTGGTTGCGGGTACGACGGAAATTGTCCACTAGTAGGTTCCGCGTCATGGTGGTGATCCACACTGCGAGACTGCCGCGCCCGCCGTCGAAGCTGCCCAGGTTGGAATAGATCTTCAGGAAGACATCCTGCGTCAGGTCTTCGGCATCCGTGACATTGCCGGTAAAACGGTAGCAGAGCCCATAGACACGCTTGTGGTGCGTGCGGACCATCTCGGCCCACGCGGCGGAATCTCCGTTGATGCAACGGCGGACGACTTGGGACCAGTCGGTCTCCAGCTTGCTCCCCTCCACGCGCGCAGCCGAAATCCCCGGCGCTCCGGGGATCCCCCGCGGCCCGGGCACTTTCTGCTCCGGTGATCCGTCGCGGCGCACCGCACCTGCTCCTGCGCGCCCGCTCCCCGGCCGGACTCCGGGCTCTATCCGCTTCGCGGCAGGTGGCCGCACCCCGAGGGCCCCCACCATGCTCCAGCTTAATGTACCCGCGCATTGCATGAAGTGCTCATACGCAGAAGCCAGGTCCCTGGTTCCAACCAGACGGCGAACCGGAATTGTTCCGTGCTCGAGGGGGAATTACAAGCATCAGGTGATGCCTGACTCTACGGCTACACTGCCGAAAATTAACTTGCACTCTGCAACCTACCTGTAATAAACAGGATCAGGCATCAATCTGCATTCTTCTTTTCTGATTCCCACGTACAGGGAGAGGCAGATCCGTCGAGCTCAATCATTATTCAGGAGGCATCCGTGAGGAAGTTTTTACTGTTCACAGCCGCACTTGTTCTCTTTCAGACCACGGCATCAGCCCAGGAACTCTCGCAGGCAGACCGGGAAAAGGGTGTTCAATATCTGGAGCAGACTCGCGACGCAGTTGTCGCGTCGGTCAAAGGTCTCTCTGACGCGCAATGGAATTTCAAAGCGGGTCCGGACCGCTGGTCCGTCGCGCAGACTCTCGAGCACATCGCGCTCGCCGAGGATATGCTCCTGCAGAACGTCCAATTCAATGTGATGAAGGGCGGCGCACCCGCTGCAGATCGCGACACCGCCAAGGTCGATGCCATGGTGCTCGCCATGATTCCCGACCGGAGCCACAAGGCCCAGGCACCGCCTCAACTTGTTCCCACGGGCCGCTGGACCCCCGCCGAAACGCTCGATCACTTTCTCAAGAGCCGCGCGAAGACGATCGCTTATCTCGAGAACACGCCCGATCTGCGCGCGCACGCAATCGACAGCCCCATGGGCCAGCCACTCGACGGCTACGAGTGGCTGCTCTTCATTGGCGCACACAGCAAGCGCCACAATGAGCAGATCGACGAAGTGAAGGCGGATCCGAACTTCCCGAAAAACTAAGTAGAGTTCTTGCTTTGTTAAATGGGGATGCCCCACGTTAACCGCAATACAAATGTGCGGCGAGCGTGGGGCATCGTGTTCTTGCTGCGTCTATGGATTGCTCGTCGTGAAGGTGAAATCGTAACGTTGCAGCGAATTGTCGATGTCGGCGGCGAAAATGGTGGCGGAATGAGTTCCAGGCGACGGACTCGGATAGCTCAAATCAAAAAATGCGCTCTGTCCCCAGACCAGATGCTCTTCGCCGATCTTGGCGCCGTCCAGCCAGAGTTCCATCTTGCGAAGCTGGCCGAAAGAGTTGGCCGTCGCCGCAAAGTTGACGTTGCCTGGCGTAGCACTGGCCGACGGACTGCAGAGACGGATGCCCTCACCTGATTTCGGATAAGAGTCGCAGCGGCCATAGAATCCCTGCGTGTTCGCATTCACTCCCACAGCCAGTGTCGATGTGAGGCTGTTGATCGTGGGGCTCATGCTGACCGCAATGTCCGGTTTCATGTCGCCATTGAAATTGCCAACCACGGGGCCAACCTGCCAGCCGCTGCCACCCGCCGGTGAAGGGCCGGTAACGATGGTGACGTTGGGGGTTCCGGCATTGAGGAAATAGACCATCTGACTGCTGTTGTCAGTGATGGAGTTGTTCAACGCAGCCAGCGCCCAGTTTCCCGAGCCATTGAAGTCGGCCGCGGCGCGCGGTACACCGAGGTTGGGAAAATTGGAGGGGATCGGGGTGAACCAGTAGCTGAATTGACGGCCATAGTAGCCGGGAAAGACCGCCAACGTAAGTTTTCCACCCACATTCTCTATGCCATAAAGATCTGTGGTGCCGTCGTTGTTCAGATCGGCCGCTCCCAGCGTCATACCTGCGCTGGTGTTTCCCCCGTTGATTGTGGTTACGTCCACCGCTTCAAAGTCCGCACCGCCGTCCCCGAAAAGCGTAAGCACGTTTGCCGAACACTCATTGGTGCCGTCGCCGCAAGGCATGTACTCCAGCAGCCCCACGTCGGCGTTGTTGTCGGTGTCAAAATCGCCGGCGACCAGCGTCTGCACAATCCAGCCGGAGGTGGGGTAGTAAATGGGTACGGGATTGGTGAAGTGACCGGCGCCATCGCCTTCCAGGAGGTAGATCACCCATGGCCCGGCGAAGTAGTCGCTGCCCTCGTATCCCGCAGCCACGAGATCGACGTTTCCATCCTTATTGAAATCTGCGGCCACAATGCTGGATTGAGCGAAAGTCCCCCACGTGGTATTGGGCAGATTGAGCGTCGTTGTGATCGGCGACTGGAATGTCCCATCGCCATTGCCGAGATAGACCGCGATCTGGCTCGGCGGCACCGCGACCGCTAAGCCGACTTTACCGTCGTGATTGAAATCGCCCCACGTAAGAGGAACCCAGGTATTGGCATTGACCTTATAGGTGACCGGCGGCAGGAACGTGCCATTACCGGTATTGATGCTGACCGCGAAATAGCTGCCGGTGCTGCCGGGCTGTGCAGTGTCTTGAATGATGTCGGCGAGGCCGTCATTGTTGACATCGACGGCGTAAACATGAGACGGGGCAGGACCGCTGGCGGATGTTTCGGTTGTGAAACTGGGAGCGCTCTGGCCGAAACAGGTAACAGACAAGAAACCCGCGCACACGGCCGTGATAAGACGGCTGCGTAGATGCTTCACTGTGATGCTCCTAAGCTAACTAAGATACGAACCGAACTAAGATCCGAACTAGGACGGGAAGATCGGGGTACGCTACCGGTTCTCTTAGACGCCGAAGCTGGTCAGCCAAGTTGCTTGCCACCGGATACTCGGTTGGTAGCGCGCGAAAAACAGTTGACGAGCTTCAGCTATCGTGATCCTGCGATATCCATCGGAACATTCTGGCATCGCGAGCATGCCTGTACATAAGCAGTGCGGCGCGTGAGTCCCTGGTTGACATTCGACCTGAGCCGGTCATATAGTCCAGTCGAATGTCGACCAGAAAAACAAACGACCAACTTGAGCTCATGCAGGGCACGCTGGATTTGTTGGTTCTCCAGACGCTCGCAACCGGACGCGCCCACGGCCACGCCATTGCCTGTTCCATCGAACGACGGTCGGAGGACGTGTTGCAAGTGGGGCACGGATCGCTGTACCCGGCGCTCCAACGCCTGCTCAAACTGGGCTTGATTGCCGCTGAAGATGGAATTTCTGAAAACAATCGCAAGGCCCGGTTTTATCGATTGACAGCAAAAGGCCGCAAGCAACTTTTTGCGGAAGCATCGAAGTGGCAGAGATTCTCTGAGGCGATGGCACGCATTCTTGCGCCCATAGCAGAAGAGAACTCATAGAAACGAGGGCGCGACTATGTTCGGTTGGCAGAATCGCAGCAAACAACTGCTCGAGGAAATCGAGACGCACATCGAGATTGAAACGCAGCGGAACGTCGACGCTGGAATGCCGCCCGACCAGGCGAGGCGGGCGGCAAAACAGAAGTTCGGCAATGTGCTCGTGGCCATGGAGCAAGCGCGCCATGTGTGGGGAGCATTGTGGCTGGAGAATTTGTTGCGGGATATCCGGTACGCGGCGCGGAGCCTGAGCGCGGTTCCCGGCTACACGGCCACGCTCGTGTGCACCTTGACGCTGGGGCTGGGGTGCGTCACTGCCATGCTGGCTATCGTCGAGTCGGTATTGTTGCAACCAATGAATCTTCCGCACCCTGGACAGTTGGTGCAGATCTACTCGGAGGATGAGACGCAGGGGTTTGCTGCCAGCCCGCACGCCCTCTCGTATGCGGCCATGGATGCACTGCGCCGCGACACTCATTCTTTCGTCGGCATAAGTGGATACAACACGATGGCGCGGCCGGTGATGACGGTCGACGGCGCGCGTGTCAACGTGTTGATGGAGGTCACGCCCAACTGGTTCGAGACTCTGGGCGTTGCGGCAAAATTGGGACGGGGCATTCGACCCGATGATGCGAACGCTCCAGTCGCCGTGGTCAATGACGAGTTCTGGCGCGATCGGCTTCACGGAGATCCCCACGCAATTGGCGCGACTTTGACGATCTCGGGTAAGCAATGGAGCGTAGTCGGAGTTTTGCCGCGAGAGTTTCATGCTCCTGGAATTTCTGGTGGCCCCGTTATTTATCTGCCAATTTCTGTTGGTCCCTCGGGCGAAGATGTATTCAAAATCGAGTCGGCAGCGGTGATCGGGCGTCTCAAAGATGGCGTCTCGATGCAGCAGGCGCGTGCAGAAGCTCAGAGCGTATTTGCTCACTCCGGCCACACCGATGCGGAGAAGCACAGGACGCTGAGGATGCGTTCCTACAGTGACCTGGTCACCGGGAATGTGCAACGGCCGCTATGGGCTCTGCTTGGCGCCGCGCTGGTGCTGCTGGTGATTGCGTGCGCGAACGCTGCCAATCTGCAGATTGGACGAACAGCCAGTCGCATGCCGGAGATGACCATGCGATCCGCACTGGGCGCCAGCATGGGCCGGCTGATGCAGCAGTTGGTGACGGAAAACGTGCTCGTTTCGCTGCTCGGTGCGACGCTCGGCGGAGGCTTGTCTTTCCTTGCGGTCGCAGCAGTGCGTCATGCTTACGCAAGCGAATATCCGCGCTTCGATGAACTGTCCGTTCATCCGCTGGTTCTCTGTGCTGCTTGTCTACTGGCGACCGCGGTGGGAGTCATTGCGTCGGTGGCGCCCGCGCTGAATGTTCGCCGCGCGACCAATGGGCGTTTGAACCAACGAACGGCAACACGGAAATCGCGTCTCTCCGGTTTGCTGGTTGCGATTCAGGTGGCGCTGACGTGCGTGCTGCTGGTTACGAGCGGTTTGTTTGTGCGCACGCTGCAATCGCTCGAGGATGTGAAGCTCGGATTCAATCCGCAGGGCGTAACCACACTGGTGCTCATGCCGGAGAATCCGCAACAGGATCCGCAGCTCTCCCGCGCCATTGAAACCCAGTTGCTGCACAGGTTCGAAAATCTGCCGGGCATTCAATCGGTGACCGTGCAAACCGAACTTCCGTTTTCGAATTACAACGTATCTCTGCATGGAACTACCGATGTTGCCGGACGGCCCTATCAAAAGGGGGACTCGGCCTATTACAGCTTTGTGAGTACGAATTTTGTGAAGACGAGTGAAATTCAACTTCTGAAAGGGCGCGGCTTTACGCAAAGTGATGAGACCAGCGGCGCGATCGTTGTGCTGGTGAACGAAGCATTTGTGAAGATGTTTCTCAGTGATCGCGAGCCCGTTGGAGCGACTCTCGGATTTCATCGCGATCCAGGGGACACGGACGCGGATATTCCATTGACTCAGCCCATGACGGTTGTGGGAGTGGTTCAAAACGAGATTCAGGGAGGAGACCTGGGTGCGTCCTATGAACCGATGGTTTACCTCGATTATCTGGCCCTTCCGAAAGACTCGTTCTTGAGCGCGGTATTCAGCATGAGCGCGCAATACGCCGTGCGCTCTTCTTTGCCGACGGCTGCTGTGACGGCCGAGCTGCGGAACGTGGTGAAGCACAATGCGCCCGCGATGGTGGAGATGAGCCTGAAGCCGATGGAAGAAGCCATCTCACAATCGCTGGGCCAGCGGCGGCTCGCGCTGCGGCTTGTGGCCGGATTCGGCATCGTTGCGCTGATTCTATCGGCGGTTGGAATGTACGGCGTGCTGGCGTACTCCGTCGCACTGCGGCGGCGCGAGATCGGAATCCGCATGGCGCTTGGGTCGACCCGGCAGAGGGCCGCCGGATTGGTGATTCGTCAGGCGGGGAAGATGGTTCTGCTGGGGCTCATTCCAGGCATTGCGGGCGCCTGGGCTGCAGGACATGCAGTGAGAGCGTTTTTGTATGGGGTAAAGGCGCTCGACGCGGAAACCATCGTTGTTGCCGGCGCTGTGCTGCTGTTCGTTTCGGCTGCTTCCGCATTCATTCCCGCAATGCGCGCGGCCCAAGTTGACCCGGTAGAAACCCTGCGGACAGAGTGATTTCGGTTCCGTGCCGAAGACGTCTGAATCCAGGAAGCAGGTTCGCTTCCTTCTCCAACATTGAGACAACTGCAATGGCGGCGGCTCAATATCTGTCGCCAAACTCAGGATCGACGGGGTTCTCAAACATCGAAGCATCGCGCGTGACGATCGTCAGTCCTGAAGGCGTGACGAAGTAGCGGCGCTTGTCTTCAACAGGATCGTAGCCGATTACCGTGCCTTCGGGGATGTGCACGTCGCGATCAATGATCGCACCGCGGATGCGGCAGTGCCGGCCGATGTTGACGTGCGAGAAGATGATGCTCGAGTCGACATCGGAGTACGAGTTCACGCGCACATCCTGCGAGAGCACCGAGTTCGAAACCGATGCGCCGGAGATGATCACGCCCGCGGTGATGATGGAGTTGACGGCCATGCCCGACCGTCCCGGCTCGCCAAAGACGAACTTCGCCGGCGGATATTGCCGCACGCGCGTACGGATCGGCCAGCTTTTGTCATACAGGTTGAAGATCGGCGACACGGAGCACAGGTCCATGTTCGCTTCGTAGTAAGCGTCCAGCGTGCCTACATCACGCCAGTAGAGCGCCTGTTTCTTGTTTTCATCGACAAAGCTGTAGGCCACCATCTTTTTCTTGCCCAACATATTCGGCAAAATGTTGTGGCCAAAATCGTGCTTCGAGTCCGGATCGTCTGCATCGGCAATCAACGCTTTGATCAGCGCCTCTGTATTGAAGATGTAGATGCCCATCGACGCGTCCACCGCATTCGGATTGAAGGGCGAGCGTACGGTAGTCGAAGCCGGCTTCTCCTGGAAGCCCGTCACCTCGCCGCTCTGGCTCACTTCGACCACGCCGAAGCGGGAAACCTCATCGGGTGCGATGGGCAGCGTAGCCAGCGTAACCTCGGCCTTGGTCTCGCGATGATGTGCCAGCATGCGGCTGTAGTCCATCTTGTAGATGTGATCGCCGGAGAGAATGATCACGTGCTGCGGCTGTTCGCTGCCGATGGAATAAATATTCTGGTAGACCGCATCGGCGGTGCCCATGTACCAGTTGGCGCCGGTCCGCTGCATCGGCGGCATCAGTTCAAAGAACTCGCCCAGTTCCTGCGCCACGATGCCCGTCCAGCCTTCGCGGATGTGCCGGTTCAGCGAGAGCGCTTTGTATTGCGTGAGCACATAGACGCGACGCAGCCCTGAGTTGATGCAGTTGGAGAGGGTGATATCGATAATGCGGTAATGCCCGCCAAACGGCACTGCCGGCTTGGCGCGATCACGCGTGAGTGGAAACAGCCGTTCTCCTGCGCCGCCAGCCAGCAATACGCCGAGGGTATCTTTCATATCCATGCGCTCCCACCCCTATCCCTGTCTCGAAGGTTCGCTCGTTCCAGGGGAGTGCCGCTATCCGAAACAGCATATTTTCTGGCGGCACTTTCCCACAAGGTCATCGAACGCAGGAGAATACCATACCAAGATGAACTTGGCAGCCTTGCTCTTGAATCGATGATGGTGAAAACAGAAGAGTTGGTTGGGAAGACCGAGGAAAGGCGATTGACGCGCAAATAAGGAAGCACCGCAGCCGAGGCGACTGCGGTGTCACGCATAGAGTGGACCGGCTACCAGCCCGAAACCCAGTTCTCTTTTTTATGCGAGCGCTTGATGCCTGTGAACTTGTATTGCAGCCCTACTGAGATAGCGAAGTTGATGTCGTTCTGCGTGATTTTGCTGCCATAGTTGATGCCGTAGCGCGTCCACACGGCGTCGGGCGTGATGCGAAAGACCCAGTGCTCCGACCGGTTCAGGTCCATGTGCCCGCCGATCACGAACACCGGCGCGAACTGGCTGTTGTAGAAACCAAACCTCGACGGCGGTTGATTCAGCAGGTCATGCTCGAAGTTGCCGTAGATGCCGCCGGCCATCGCGTGGGCAATGAGCGCGCCGTGCTTGTTGTGCGGACCGAGCCACTCCGGCCCCGCCGCAAACAGGTATTCGAGGATGAGCGGTCCCTTCAGGTTCAGCGTGTTCGGAGCCGTGCCGCTGGTGCCCACGTAGGTGCGGTCTGTAGCTTCGACAGCCCAATGCTTCGTCATCCACATGGACGCGTTGAAGTCCAGCCCGCCCAGGTTCGCGCCCTGCAGCAGGTTCGGTCCGGCCTTCATGTGGTCATAGCCCGCACCCACCGACAGATCCCACTTGTTGTCGTAGCGCACATTGGCCAGCGGGTCGACGGAGATATACGGCGCAGCCGCCGGCTGGGTGCTGGTCGTCTGGACGCGGTTCGGCGGGGTGCTGGAGCTGCTGCTCGAACTGGAGTTCTGGCTGGAGTTCTGGGCTTGCACGCTCACTGCGGCGCAAACAACCACAGCCGCGGCGAGCCAACGGGGACAAATCCTTACTGGAAAACGCATCACCAACCAGCTTACAAGACCATCCCGAGCATCGACAACGCGCCGCCGACTCCTGATCTCTGTTCTCTGCTCTCTGTTTACGGTTCGCATCTTTCCATTGGACGCGCCCACACCAGATACCGCACAGTCTTCAACGTCTCACCCAGCGCAATCGCGTTGCGGTACCACGCCGACTCCGGCTCCAGCGGCGGCGCCGCATGCGTCCGCCACACGATCGGCATATGGCTGAAGATCAGCCCTGCGCGCTCCACGTGCCATGCGCTCGAAATCACCTCGGCCGATCCCCAGCCGTGCGCCTTCATCAGCCGCACCGAGTAGCACGCATTCTGAATCGTGTCCCGGGCCCGCGGCTCAACCAAAATGGCCCACTGCGGAATTCCCTGCCCGGCGGCCGTCCGCGCCATCACCTGCGCCTCGACGTACTGATTCTTCACGGCTGCGCCGGTAAAGATCAGGTGCGACGCCACGCCGCGCTCATACTCGTGCACAGCCTCGGTCACGCGCGCCTGCTCGATCGGCGTAGGATTTCCATCGGAATCCGCCGGATCGCCCAGCACGATGATGGCGTCAAAGTGCGCCTGATCGGTATTTTCGAGCGGCGCCAGCCGCCGCGCCACCAGGCCCCATACAAACAGTCCCAGGCTGAGCAGCAGCGCGCCCAGCACCAGCCGCGCCCGCCAGCTCAGGGCTCTGCGCCGCGGCTGCATCGATGCTCCTCGATGCGCCGGCCTCCGCACCGGAGTCCGCCGCCGCGCGCTCGCAGAAGTTGAAGACTTCACTGCCAAACGGCATACCCTCCAACTTCCACTTTAGCGGACTGGGGAACAGGGACTAGGGGCTAGGGAATAGGGAGTAGGCAATAGGCACTAGGGACCAGGCAATAGGCAACAGGGAATAGGCAGTGGAGAACAGCGAGCTCACAGCGTCTCAAAGCTGAAGTTCGTAGAAAGCAACCGCAGATCCTTCGACTTCGTTTGGCCGAAGGATGATCCGGCCAAACTTTGCTCAGGATGACAGCGATGGTCTATGCGGGTTCCTAGTCCCTATTGCCTAGTCCCCTAGTCCCTGTCTTTACAGTCCCAGCGGCTTCTCCCACTCCTCGTAGACGAAATCGCTGAGCGGTTTCCGCTCGCGCGGTGAGACCTCGCGCTTGATCAACTCCTCATTGCCCAACGTCTCCGGATCAGCCTGGTACCCCAGCGCGGTCACCGAGCCCAACTCGAATCCCTCGGGAATGCCGAGCAGCGTTCGCGCCTTCTCCTGCTCGAATCCTGCCATCTGGTGCGTCGCCAGCCCCAGCGCCGTTGCCTGCAGCACCAGGTAGGCGGTCGCCGCACCCAGATCGTGCATGGCATGCCGGTTTGGCGCATTGTTGCGGCTCAAGGTCGTCCGCGCCAGGCTCAATATCAGCACCGGAGCCTTCCCGGCCCACTGCTGGTTGAACCCCACCAGCGACTCATAAATCTTCCGGTGCGTCTCCGTCCCGCGCGCGCCCACCACGTAGCGCCACGGCTGCTCATTGCCGCTGGAGGGCGCCCACCGCGCCGCCTCAAACACGCGCTTCAGGTCCGCGCGCGGCACGTCCCGGTCCGCAAACGCCCGCGGGCTCCATCGCTCATGGATCACCGGCAGCACGCCCTCCGCCGGATGCGCCTGCTTGATCTTGTTCACCTCACTGGCCGTCATGCCCATAGCTCCGTCTTCTCCTCATTCGAAGGATAAATGCGCTCCTATGGATTCTTCAGCTAGTGAGGAGGATTCTTGGCTATTGCAATGACCTGTTGAAACGAGTGCTTACGTGATGCTGTCCTCGTACAGCTTCGCCAATTCGAACCAAGCATCCCGATCTTCTTTATGCGCTGCCACCACAGCGATTGAGCGACAACGCAGCGCGACCCGGTAGGCCATTTTGGGCCACTCTTTGCCGTGCATTGCGTGGTAGTCAATTTCGCAGAGATACGCGTGGAGTTCGTTCTGAGCGTTACTGAAAACCCAGCTGAGGGTCTCAGGAGGAAGAAGGTTGGGATTGTACATTTTTGTAATCTCCTGATCGTTCTTGAGTTTGAACTTTAACCCGTCACGTGACTGCAATGAGCGGCTAAACGGACGTGACCCAAGAAGTCTGAATAATCATCCTCTGTGTTCTTTTGAAATCAAGATCACTTTGAATTGGGTTTCGAAAAATCGCGTGCGATGGTGCCTCGCAAAAGTTCTTCACGACGAAAAGAAAGAACCTCTCCTTCATTGTTGACGCAGCCGCGTATTCTTTCTCAGTGAGGGCGATCGTTCCACTTTGACCCTTCAGGCCCTTGACTTCGATGGCGAAGAATTCACCGTCAGGCTTTGTGCGCAGTCGAAAATCATAGCCACATCCAAAAGCTGTCGTGTTTTCCAACGCGAGTCCTCGAAAGATTGGAAGCGAAGAATGGATCGACTCAAAGTAGCGCTCAGCGGCAAGGCCAGTTATTAGCCTCTGCGCGAACGCGGAGGATGCGCCATCCGATTCCTCAAATCGTTCCGTGGCTGACCCAGCTTCTGCGCCGAGCCCGAAGAAAGATCGCACCAGCCCCGTGAAGTCCGCAAGATCGAGAGCGTTGTACCCGTCATAAATCTGGCGACAATGCTGGCGCATTGGTCGTTTGTGCCAGCCTCTGCGTCGATTAGGGAACAGCGGGTCAAATTCATCGCGATAGTTCTTGATCGAGGCCGGCTGTGACCCAAGAGCGTAGCCAATGACATTAAAAGCTTCTGTGAAACTTGAAAATCCGAGGGACTTTAGACCGGTGTTGTCGAATTTAGACAAGAATAGCCCGGCTAGGATTAGTTTCTGCCTCGTCGAGGGGTCTGAATCACTTGGGCGAGGGCGGTCCATGATTAGGATGGTTAAAATTGTAAGCTCGCCAGGAAAGCGACTCGTCAATGACGGAACATAAAGCTCAAATCTGCACAAAACTTGGTGATCCGCGTCACGAGTCGCGCGCTTTTGTCTGCAATCCACAGCGTTGCGAATCTACGAATTATCCGCCTGCGGCTTCATGGTGGAACGCACGGAGACGATCTTGCCCACCAGGTCGAACCAGAAGGGCGCGCCCATGGAGGCGGCGATGGCGGTGAGCAGCCATCCGATGCCGTGCTCCTTTATTGCGCCGGGCGCGGCAAAAACCGCATGCTTCCACGCGTTCTCTCCCGGCTCGAGCTTGGCCGGCTTCCAGCCGACCGGCAGGCCGATGCTCTCGATGGCCGCGACGGTCTGCTGCACCTGATCGGCGCTTGTGGCAAGTGTCGGCGCTGTCTGTCCTGCCTGCCCCGTTTGCAGTGTTGCCGGCATCGCAGAAACCGGAGCCGTTGCCGGCGGGTCGCCCGCCGATGTGCCATTGGACGCGACGGTATTATTCGCCGGCGGCGCAGCAGTCTGCACGGCAGGGGTGAGCGGCTGGCTGGCCCGTGCCTGCGCCATGGCGACCAGTCCCTTGCGCAGGCTGGCGTCGTTTGAAAGTACGCGTGCGATCTGCAGTGCGTCGGCGTTGATCGCGATGGCCACGATCAGCCCGAGCGCAATCAGAATCCACTGCGCCCGCCGCCGGTACCAGCCGGAGACGCGGTCCATGCCCGTGTTGAACCAGTCTTCCAGGTTGGCCTGCAGCTTGGCCTCGTCTCCGGCTGCCTGCGTCTCGAAGATCGAGTAGGCCTTCTTCACATTGTCCGGCAGTTTAAGGCCGGTGGCGGGCGGATTCTTGACCAGATCGATTACCGCGAGCGCGAAGTTAGTCGCCGGAATATACGAAGGCAGGTTGCGCTTCTTGTCAGAGGAGTAGCAGCCCTTGAAGAGCGAGTTCACCAGGCCGTGGTTGTAGATCTTGTCGACAAAGTTGGTCGCGTTCTCCGGATCGCCGATCAGCTCGCGGATGCCGCGCTCAAGGTCGCGCGCGCGGTTTTTCACCAGGGCTTCGAGGAACTCATTCAGCCCAGAGCAGATCAGGCTGAGGAGCAGAAAAACAAACACCATCCCGATGACGATGTCCAGAATGTCGGAACCAAACATGATGCGCATGTCCTCCGGATAGATTGGGAGGAATATACATCCGGCGTGTCATGAATACTAGGAGATTCTTGTAGGGACTGACCCCTGTTCTCTGATCTCTGGTCCCTGCTTTTACGGATACATCCTGTGCAGCGTGCGCGCAAAAGGGATCGTTTCGCGCACATGGTCGAGGCCGCAGATCCAGGCGACGGCGCGCTCGATGCCCATGCCGAAGCCGGAATGCGGCACGCTGCCATAGCGGCGCAGATCGAGATACCACTGGAAGGCCTCGAGCGGCAGGTTGTGGTCCTCGATGCGCTGCTTGAGCAGCTCGAAGCTCGATACGCGCTGCGATCCGCCGATGATCTCGCCGTAGCCCTCCGGCGCGAGCACGTCCACGCAGAGCGCATAGCGCGCATCCTTCGGGTCGGGCTCCATGTAGAAGGCCTTCACGTCCGCCGGATAGCGATGTACCATCACCGGCCGGTCGTACTGCGAGCTGAGCCAGGTCTCGTCCGGTGAGCCAAAGTCGTTGCCGTACTCGAAGGGATTTTCGAGATGGCCGTCCTTGTGCGCCTGGTTGAGCATGGCGACGGCCTCGTCGTAGCGCACTCGTGGGAAGGGCGGAACGATGGTTTCGAGCTTGGCTGTGTCGCGGCCGATGATCTTGAGCTCCGGTCCGCGGTTCTTGAGCACCGACTGCACGATGTGCGAGAGAAAGTTCTCTGCCAGTTCGAGCAGTCCGTCGAGGTCCATGTAGGCCACTTCGGGCTCGATCATCCAGAACTCGGTCAGGTGCCGGCGCGTTTTGGATTTCTCCGCACGAAAGGTCGGCCCGAAGCTATAGACCTTGCCCAGTGCCAGCGCCGTCGATTCGATATAGAGCTGGCCGGATTGCGTGAGGAAGGCCGGGTCGCCGAAGTAGTCGACCGGAAACAGAGTCGAGGTGCCTTCGCAGGCTGCCGGTGTCAGGATCGGCGGATCGGTGCGGATGAAGCCGTTCTGATCAAAGTATTCGGACGCGGCCCGCATGATCTCGGCGCGGATGCGCAGAATCGCTGCCTGCCGGGGCGTGCGCACCCACAGGTGCCGATGCTCCTGAAGAAAATCGACGCCATGTTCCTTCAAGGTGATGGGGTAAGGAGCGTCTTCCGGCACGCGCTGAACTACCTGCAGGTCCTCCACATCGAGCTCGAAACCACCCGGCGCGCGAGAATCTGCACGCACTTTTCCTTTCACAATCACACTCGACTCTTGCGTGAGGCCTTTGAGTGCATCAAAGACATTTGGAGGGACGCTCTTGATATGGGCAACCCCCTGGATGGTCCCGGTGCCATCTCGAAAAATAGGAAAGAGGAGCTTGCCGGACTCCCGAAGGTTATAGAGCCAGCCGCGCAGAGTAACGGACTGGCCTTCATGCTTGCCGATCTCAGCGATCGTCGCGAGTGGGGCGAGTGGTGCGGATTCAATCCTGCCTTGGTCAGCCATAACGGGAACAGTCGGAGTTTCTAGAATACCGCGCGGGGCAGTATTTCACTCGCGCGTAAAAAGGGGTACGATGTTTCGTAATATCAGAAACATTTTTGATTTGAACAATACTGCCCGGGGTTGCATCCTAATTCCCTAGAGGAGAAAAGCAGTGGCGGCGATGAGTGAGCGCGCTGAGGTTAGGAACGAGGACATGCACAAGACGCAGGCGGATCCCGAGACCGCAGAACGGTTTATCGCGGAAAAGCGGATCGGCGAACGCATCAGGCGACTGCGTCTGAAGAAGTCGATGGGTCTGGTTGAACTGGGCAAGCATACTGGGCTTTCGGCGAGTTTTCTTTCGCAATTAGAAACCGGCCGGGTGGTGCCGACGTTGCGCAACCTGGCCCGGATCGCGATGGTGTTCTCAAAGGATCTTTCTTATTTCTTTGAAAGCGAACCGACGGCGATGTTCCGGGTACACCGGCAAAAAGACCGGGTGCGGCTGCCCCAAACCGGGGTGGAGCCGCCGACTTATACCTTTGAGAGTCTTGGATATATGGTTCCCGATCGACATATGGACCCCTATTTCGCCGAATTTGTTCCAACGGCGGCCAACGCGGAGCCGAAGGCGCATCTGCATCAGGGATTTGAGTTCCTCTATCTGCTGGACGGCGAGCTGGAGCTCAAGCACGGTGAGCATCAGTGCACACTTGAGGCCGGAGACTCCGTTTATTTCGATGCCGGGACGCCGCACTCTTATCAGTGCATGAGCAAGAAGCCCGCCGGGGCGATTATCGTCACCATGCACCAACCGCCTACGAACCAGCCGATACCATTCCGCGCACCGGCTGGGCCGCAGCGTCCGGCGATCGGCGGCGGTATGCCCCGACCCACGGCCGGAGAGGAACGGGCGGAAGGCGTGATCTAGAGCGCTTTCCAGCTTGGAGATTCTTGAATTTCTCCGTCGACGGCGCCTGCTTGAGCGGATGGAATCGCCCGCGCCGGCTACTTGGCTGTCCCGCTTGGGTCGCTCGGTAAAAGCAGATAGCCGACAAAGGCCAGCCGCTTCGAGTCAGGCGACCAGTTCGCCACATTCATGGAGCCGTTGCCGCCGACCAGGGTGGTGAGAATCCGGATCTTGTTATCCGCAGGCGAGAGGATGCGCAGAGTAATGTCCTGATCGTTGGCGTGCGTCGTGACCTCTGGATTGTAAGAGAGAAAGACGATCGACTTGCCATCCGGCGAGGGATGAGGCGTCCAGTTCTTGAACTGGTCGAATGTCACCTGCTCCACGTGGCTGCCATCGGGATGCATGCGTGCTATCTGCATGCCGCCCCAGCGGTCGGTGTTGAAGTAGACATATTGACCATCCGGCGAATAATCGGGATCATCGCTGATTCCTGTGCCCGTCGTGATCGCGGTTTCAGGACCGCCATCGACCGAGATGGAGTAGATGTTGTTGGAGCCGTGATCGCCGCGCGTGTAGAGAATGGTTTTGCCGTCGGGCGACCAGCTATGGAAGTAGCTCACGTTGGCGCCGAGTAATCGCGGTGTCCCGCCGGCAGCAGGAATGATGGCGAGGTGCCGGCCGGTCATGCCGGGCATGGAGCAGGAGATCGCAAGCCATATGCCGTCAGGCGAAAATCCATGGCTGCCGCTGCAGTCGGTGGCCGAGCCTGTGTCGATAAGCTGCGGGGCTTCCTTACCCGAAGTAGCGACCGAATAAAGATGGCCGTCCTGATTGAAGAGAAGCGAGCTGCCATCGCGTGACCAGTTGGGCGCCTGCGCGCGAGCACGCGCGGCATAAACCACAGTAGCGTGGCGCGCAGTGGGATCGATGGTGATGGCTTGCACCGCGCTGTAGACCGCGACGCCGGACTGGGTCGGCGGCGGAAGCTGCTCGTATTCGAGGTGCGCGAAGGTCGCCGTTTCGGCTGCTTGAGGATTGTGCGCGCAAACGCCGATACCCGCATAAAACGGCTCTTTGAGATGCACCTTGATCGCAGCGCCGGAGGGATGAAGAGGTTCGCCGTGGAGACTGACGAATAGGGTGAAAGCATCGCCGCGCTTTTCCAGGCGGATGCGGCCCGGCGCATCGACAGCGAGTTCAATGCTTCCGGTTGTGTCATTCTTGGTTGCGCGGAATTGAAGGGCCGCCATTCCCGAACCATGCTGCGCGGCGTCCACGTAGGCGCTGCCGGCGTCGAGCGTCTGACGAAACATCAGAATCGCTTTGCGGGAGCGATGATGTGTGCCGGATTTCACCGGAAAATCGATATCGGCGGAGATCGCCCCATCGCCCGTCACTTTTTTCCAAACGAAGTGGAAATCGTCCGTAGTTGACCAGAGATCTGCGCCTGCTGAAGAGAGCGTGTACGCACCCGATGTTGGATCGTAGTGCGCCGTTCCCGGGAGATTCACATTGCCAATATCCGACTGGCCCGCAAAGATGCCCAGATCTTGCGCAGAGGCTGCGTGAACATGGAATCCAATAAAGAGGAGGTTAAAAACACAAAGAGCACGGATGGTCTTCCAGTACATAGCAGTAGCTCCGGGGCCAAGCTGGTGTAGCGAGCAAACTATAGGGTCGGCTTGTCGCGTTGTCAAACAAGAACGGCGCAGCCAAGCCGCGCCGTAGCGTTGAACCAAAATCCCGGCTATTTGATTCCGCCTATTTGGAATCGCTGACAAGCTCGCCGCTGATGTCGCGGACTTCCACCGGACCAAGGTTCGCGTCCTTGAGAGCGGATTCGATTTTGGCGCGATCGCCTGCGGCCACAAGGATGAGCTGGTCGGGATGAACGTACTGTTGCGCGTCGCGCGCTACGTCTTCTTGCATAACGTGCTCGTACTTCGCAGGCAGATCGGCATAGTAATTGAGCGGACGATCGTAGACGAAGAGATTGTCGATCGCGCGCGCCGTAGCCGCAGTGGTTTCAAACTGGCCGGGGAGAGAGCGAATCGACGCCTCTTTCGCTGCCGCAAGCTCTTCGGGAGTCGATGGTTTCACAGGAAAATTGCGAATCTCGCTCATCAGCTCTTTGGCCGCCGGGCCGGTCACATCGGTGCGCACGAGCGCGCCGCTATAGAAATTTCCCCCATCGCGATATTTGACGAATGCAGAAAATGCGCCGTAGGTGTAGCCATGCACTTCGCGCAGGTTCATGTTGATGCGGCTGCCGAAGCTACCGCCTAGAGAGTAGTTGAGGACGTCGAGAGAAGTGGCATCGGGAGAGTTTGCCGGCACACCCGTCCCGAAGGCAATCAGCGAGGTTTGCGGAGCGCCTGGCTTGTCCACGATGACGACGTGCGTGGAAGGCGCCGCGGGAGCCGGAGGCGCGGGAGGTTCAACCGAGGGATGACCGCTCCAGGAACCAAAATATTCGCCGGCAAGTTTTTCCGCCTGTGCGCGCGTGATGTCACCGGTGAGAACGAGCACGGAATCGCCGGGACCGTAATGATTGCCGTAGAAGCCGCTGATGTCTGCGGAGGTGAGCGCGTTGACGCTCTCGGTGGTTCCTGTGGAGGTCATGCCGTAAGGCGTATCGCCGAACAGGAGCTTGGGTCCTACACGCATGGCCATGCTCTGCACGCTGTCGGTTTCCTGGGCAATGCGCACCAGGCGCTGCTTGCGGCGGCGGTCGACGTCTTCGGCGCGGAAGGCCGGATGTTCAGCAACGTCGGCGAGCAGCTCCAATCCTTCTGCAGCGTGATACGAGAGCAGGCTCATCGAGACGGAGCTCGAGTCCATGCCGGCCGCCGTATTGATGCGCGTACCGATGCGTTCCTGATCGTCAGCGAGCCGGGTGAGATCGCGCGAGGCTGTGCCGTCACCCATGATCTCGGCTGTGAGCGTGGCTAATCCACTCTTGCCTTCGGGATTGTTGAAGCTGCCCGCGCGTGAAACGAGCTCGGCGGTGAGCACCGGCAGAGCGTGATCTTCAACGAGCAGCACCTTGAGACCATTGGCGAGGCTGAATTCAACCGGGACAGGCAGATGCAGGGCAGGAGCAGGAGCAGGCGCGGGTTTGGTCTTGCGCCATTCCTGCGAGGCCTCGAACTCCGGCGTATACGGATTCGTGATTTTCACATTCGCATCCGTATCGTCGGGACTGCGCGGCACATCGTCGAGAACCTTTTTGCCGGGGACGCAGTAGACCACGACCGCCGAATCTTTCGTGAAATACTTTTGCGCAGCCGTTTTGGCGCTGGCCGGTGTAACAGCCTCGGTCATGGCGACATCTTTCGATAGAAACCCGGGATCACCGGTGTACTGGTTGTATTGATCGAGCGTGTCGGCCACACCACCGAAACCGCCGAGGCGTTGGAGGCCGCTGATCTTGCCAGTGAGATTGATCGCCTTGAATGATTCGACCTCGTCCGCTGTAGGACCTTCCTGCTGCAATTTGGCCAGCTCGCTCCAGAAGGTCGCCTCGAGGTCTTCAAGCTTTACGCCGGGTTTGGCCGTAATGTCGCAGGAGGCGAGTCCGGTGAGTTTGAGCCCATCGGTTTCGCAAGTGACGCTCTGCGCCACCTGCGATTTGATCACCAGCGCCTCATCAAGACGGCTGGCCTTGGCACCGCCAAACGCGTACATCGCAGCATTCACGCTGTAGGATTCCGGCGTGTAGAGCGGCGGTGTAAGCCACGCGATGCTGACGCGCGAGAGCTGGACCGTGTCCGTAACCGCGGCTCGGCGCTGAGACGTGATGGGCGGTGTGACCGCGGTGACGGGCTCCACTTTGGGCCCTGCGGGAATCGGTCCAAAATACTTGGTCAACAGCGTCTTGAGCTGCGCGGGATTGAAGTCGCCCCCAATTGCGATCGAAGCATTGTTCGGCGTGTAGAACTGCTGATGGAAATCGCGCACATCGGCGATGCGGGCAGACTCAATGTCCGCATGGCTGCCAATCACCTGACCGTAGTAGGGGTGATCCTTGGGGAAGAGCAGATGGAAAACCGCTTCATCGGCCACAAAATAAGGCCGGCCTTCGCCCTGGCGGCGTTCATTCCGGACCACATCGCGCTGATTGGTGAGAAGCGTGCGATCGAGGCCTTCCATCAGAAAGCCCATGCGGTCGCTCTCAAGCCAGAGCGCGAGCTCAAGCTGATTCGAGGGCATCGTCTCGAAATAATTAGTCCGATCGAAGCTGGTGGTGCCATTCACGTCCGTTGCGCCGGCCGATTGCACATCCTTGATGTGAGCCTTTTCGCCCACATGCTCGGAGCCTTCGAACATCATGTGCTCAAAGAGATGTGCAAAGCCTGTTCTGCCCGGCCGCTCATTCAGCGGACCTACGTGATACCAGAGATCGACGGCCACCAGCGGCAGGCGGTGATCCTCATGAGTGATGACGGTGAGGCCGTTCGGCAACGTGTACTTCTGGTATTGAATTTCAGGCAGTTTGTGTGCCGGTTGCGCTGAGGCGCGAACGAATGAGCTAACGGACAAACTAACAGACAAGGCAAGTACGAGTGTGAAGAAGCAGCGGCAAAGGAATCGGTTCACGGATTTCTCCTTGACTGCGAGACAGAAAACGAAGGTGCAGACAGGATAATACGAAACAGAAACCGTCAACGACAGGCAACAACGAGCATGATTGCGGAGGTAACTTGAAGCGATTCGTTCTATTCGCGGTTGAAGAAGGCTGCCGAGACACAAATGCCGGAGCTCCGCGAAGGAACTCCGGCCTTGTGAACCGAGCGATCGGCTAGGTTAGTCCTGGTCAGGGAAGTGGAACAGGCTGAAGAGATCGCCGAGCGCGGGGCTGTTCACCGGCACATAAGGATTGCCGGAGGCAGTCACCGGGTTCGGGAAGTTATCGCGGCTGCGCCTGGTCACAGTGGCCAGGCCCCAGTTCCGCTCGATGAACTTCAGGATCGAAACGTGATCGCCGTACTCGTGGGAGATATGACCGCCTTTCGAGTACTTCGAGACCACGATCAGCGGAATGCGCGTGCCGTCGCCGAAGTAATCGAGCGGCTGTACGTAGCCGGAGTCATAGTAGCCGCCGCCCTCATCGAAGGTGATGAAGATAGCGGTATCAGCCCACAGCTTGGGGTTGGCCTTGACGGCGTTCACGATTTTCTGTGTGAAGCCTTCGAAAAGATCGAGTTTCGAAGAGGCCGGGTGTCCGTCGACGAGGCCGCTCGGCTTGACGAATGAAACCGCTGGCAGCGTGCCGTTGGCAATATCGCTGTAGAGGTTTTCGGTGTCCTGGATGTGCGCGTTGCGGACATCCGCGTTGGTCATGATCGACGTATCGTACTGGAACGGGTTACAGATGGTACAGTACTCATCGGTGTTTTTGCCGATCGCGGAATAGTTCAGCTGATAGGGATCGGGAACATAGTTGTTCCACTGATCGCCGTAATATTTCCATGAAATGTCCTTAGAGAGCATCTCGTCGCCGATGCTGCGCACAGACGATGGGGGAATCGTGAAGACTGTGTTGTTCGGGTTGGTATCGGTGTAGGCGTTGTTGCCGTTGCCGAAGTATCCGGGATTGTAGTTGTTGAGCAGATAGTAATGGCCCTTCTGGCAGCGCGAAGGAATCGGCGTCGGGAGTGATTTGAGGTACTTGACGATTTCTTTTACGCCCGGCTGCGTGGTGTCAGAGCAGTCGGTGTACGATCCGCCGCCGAAGGACGGAGAACCGAAGGAGCCGCCACCGTAGCCGTCTTCCGTGTACCAGTTGTTCGTGTTCTTGGCCGGATTCGGGTTCTCCACTTCGTCCACTACACCCGCATTGGCCGTGCCCTTGGCCACTTCGATATTGTGCGGCGGAACGGCGGGATTGCCTTTGCCGTCGCTGAAGAAGATCAGGTCGCCGTGACCGAGCATGATGTGATTGGCGCCGGTGCCGCCGTTCACAGACTGATGGAAGTTGTCGCTCATCGAATACTGGTTCGCGAGCTGGGTGAAGTAAGGTGCGTCACCATTCTGGACGTTGTAAAAGCCCATCGCGGTGGAACCTTCACCCGTAGTCACGTCGCCGGGCGCATAGTTCGTACTGAAGTTCGCCGGTTGAGCTATTCCATTGGCGCCGGCGCCCACGGTTGTCTCAACCCAGGGGAACAACTGGGAATCGCAGCCGGAGGGGTTCTCGTTCGTCGCGCGATCGGCGCTGCAATCGAGCTGCTGCCACATCTGATAGAAGCGATGCACCGGGCTGGCGGAGTAGGAGTTGTAGGTGAACGCATCGCCATTGGTCAGCTGGAACGGACCGGCGGGCAGATCGTTCACGTTCTTGATGCGCGTGTCCGGCGTGGCCGATGCCAGGCCTGTGCCGCCGGTGACGAGATAGGCGTAGTAGTCAGCGGGAAGTCCGTTTTCAGACTGCCGCGCAAGCGTAAGGCTGTCGTTCTTGACGAAGGAGTCCTGCGGACCGCCTGCGAGCGGAGCCGGCAGCGTGGCTCCAGGAAACTCGGTCTTCGGTGGGCTGAGCAGAAAGGCGTCAGGCTGAATATCGTAAGCAGCGGTCTGCGCGGCTTTCGAGAAGTTGGGCCCCGGTGTTCCATCGGCCTTGATGATGCCTTCGGAGAGAAGATTCCAGACGGTCTCACCTTTCTTGGGAACGTACGTGGCAAAGACGTGATCAAAGCTGCGGTTCTCGCCGATGATCACGATCACGTGCTTGATGGGGGTGGCAGTGTCGTTGTCGCGTGATGAGTGGGGAGACTGCGCGTCTGCGAAGGTGTTGCCGAGTGCAAGCTGAAGCATGGCGGCGGAGACGAGTCCGGCACGCGCTGTCTTCAGTGCAGAAACTGCGACTTGCTTAGCAATCATACTGATCTCCTGTGTTGAGATAGGGGCTCAACGCGAGGAGAATAAGGTGCGCGGATTAAAAACTACTTGTCTATGCGGTGAAGAGAGAGTGAATATTTGCGATGGTTCGAGCGAAATGCACATCTCACGAAGAGTTGCCCGCTCTTTATTACTTTCTCGAGAAATTGCTGCACGAAGCGGATCCGCTGCATGAAGCTTGTTGGCCGTGCAGCGTAGAGCTCTGCCCAGAAGGACGAAGCGCCGACTGATTGAGCGGCGAAGCCGCGGGAACAACTTCGACGGTGCCCATCATCCCTTTATCTTCGTGTTCGAGAAGATGGCAGTGATAGGGAAAGGTTCCCACGATATTGGGATCGCGAAAATCGACGCGGACGCGGACGCTGGGATAGGCGAGTTGTCGGCCGTTGTAGTAAGGAACATTGACCGTATCGCGCAAGAAATCTTCGTGCACGGGAACGCCGTTGTAGTCGAGCAGGAGAAAATGCAGCTGATGAATATGGAAGGCGTGCAGCTCCTGCGAACGGTTTTCGATGATCCAATCTTCAACGGTTCCCTGCTGCGCCACGATGTTCGGGCTGGTCGAGTTCATGTCGAACATCTTGGGTGCCTGGCCCTCCACGGTGAGATAGAACTCAACCGCGCTGGTAGGATCATTTGGATCGACGAGCTTTTCTGAAAAATAGAGATGACGTACGCGCACAGGAACGACATCGCCGAGCCACGGCTCCGTGGAGCTTGGAAGAGGCTGTGGTGCAGCGCTCAGGTGCGAGCGCGGTTCGGGCGCGTCTGGCGTGGCGACGATCTGCGCGAGCATCCGGTTCGGATCGTTCTCGCCACCCGGACCCGTATCGACCGTACGTGAGACCAGCAGGCCGTTTTCTCCGGCGGGCGGGCCATTCACGATGAACTCGACGCGCGCGCCCGGCGGAACGCCGAGATGCGCCTGCCACAAAACCGGGTCCTGCGGTTGCGCGGCTGCCGCCGTTTGTGCACCGATGGGCACGCCATCCATCGCAACCAAACCCAGCGGCTGCGGTGCGCGGCCGTAAAGCACCTCAAGATTCAGGTAGGTAATGGCCGAGGCATTCAGGACACGCCAGAGCTGCCGCTCTACTGGCCGCGTCTGAATTGTCGCCGGCGGATAGTCGGGATACGGCACGGGAACGTAGTTGATCGAGAGATCCTTTGCAGGCTTGCCGAAGCCGGTGCCGTTGTTGGCCGCATCGCCGTCGCGATCGATCAGAAAATGCGGCACTACCGGCTCGGACTTCGAAGGAGGCGCATTCGGATTCATCAGGTCTTCATCACGAATGACGAGCACGCGCTCAGGCAGCCCAGCCACTTCTTTTTTGGCGCGTTCGATTCCCTCCACGATCAGCGCACCGGATGCACCGCCGAGGACCTGGGGCTTGGAGAAGCCATGAATGTGCGGGTGATACCAGTAGAGGCCGGCAGGCTCGTCCTCCGGCACGCGAAACCGATAAGTAAAGGTCGGATCGCCGGGCTCGATCGAGGTTTTGAGAACATCGTCCTGATGGCAGGCAGGCGGAATCGTCAGTCCGTGAAAGTGGAGATTCGTGGAGATGAGATTCATCTCTCCACCGGCACACGATTGCCCCTTAGAGGGCGCGTGCATATGCATGGGTTCCGCGGTGGCCGCAGGTTCCAAGGCATTCATCTCGTTCTTTAGATGAATGACCACCAGATCGCCGGGACTGACGCGCAGATTCGGTGATTCATGGCCTTCTGCATCGGTGAAGCAGTAACGCGTGCGGCCGTCGCTTTCCTTTGCATTGCGGGCGATCAGCGTGATTTCAAGAACGCCATTGCTGCCGCGCACATCAGCCGGCTCGCTCACAATGCTGCCCACCTGCGGACGCGGGCAAGGGTCGGCTTGTTTTTGCTGGGCCGATAATGAACCTGCGGCGAGCGCGATGGAAAGCAGTCCAACTGCGAGGAACCAGAGTCTGCTGATTCTAACGGAACCGCGAACACAACACTTCAGGGGAGACATCATGAACCTGTTTCCATGGTTTCAATGCGTCCCTGTCGGCGGCATTAATATCGAGTGAAATCGAGTGCAGAGTGCTAAGACTATTGATCGGTGCCTGCGTCGTCTCCGTACGTAGGATAAGGCTGGGGCTCTGTGCTGGTGGGCATGGTGTCGAGCGTCTTGAGGTCGGCCTGCACCTGCTCCCATTTTGCAGGATCTTTTTTCGTTGTGATGGGCAGATTGAGATCGGCGTAGTACGCCTGAACGTCGCGCTTGATGCCGGGAGGGATCGGCTGCGCCGGCGTGGCGACGAGTTGGTGCAGCAGATCCGCGTAGGTCGAGTCCGTGAGTGGATAGCCGCCAGGTTGAACCACATGGCCGGTATCGAGGTCGCGGTTGGGCAGCGGATGCCGCGGATCACGCGGTCCGAAGGGCGTTGCCAGCGCAATCGCGCCGGCTGGCGGCGCGTGACGGGCCGCTACGGGCGTAAAGCGATCAAGAGCAATGCGCAGGGCCGCTGTGGACTGCGCCACGCTGTGCATGTAGTCGGCCTCTGTGTCGACAGTGGGGCCTTTTACTGCCACCAGAGAGAGCGGGCCAACTTTAGGCAGGATAAAAAGAACGCCTGTCAGAAGATACGTTTCGAAGCGAGGCTTTCCGGTCCGGTAAGAATCCCAGTGGTTGATTGCGGCTACGTTTGCTGCTTCCTTCTGCACTTCAATGGCGTCGGGAGTCGTTGCATCCGGCGGCTCATTTTTTCGATGGAGAAGCGTAACGGAGTAAGCGATCCGTGGAATAAAAGTGCGCACGGCGAAGCGATAGCCGCGCACATTAAAGCGGCGATTGCGGCGCGAGAAGTTTTCTGTCAAGCCATAGGTCTGGTAATAAGCCAGCGCAAGCTGCTTGACCGGGACCCTCAATCCAATGTGGCGCAGATAGCGCAGCGGCGCGACGCGGTGATGCACAATCTCATCGATGTCGAAGGCAAATTCGGTCTGCACGTGCTGGTGCTTGCCCTCGGCGTAGTTCACGACCGGGCCATACTTAGCGCGCAGCTTCGGAAACTCCACCGGGACGGCGCGATTGGTAGCCTCGGCGTGGCCAACTGTGTCGCCAATGTAGTGCGAAAGCGCGCCGATGGCGAACGCGAGTTCGTTCGCATTGTTTGCGTTGCGGAAAAGATTCACTACGAAATCGCCGGCGCGGACGTAGTGCGTGAGATTCGAAAACGAGTGGTCGCCGAAGGGATAGTAGCCGATGTCCTGAATCACGCAACCGCCATAGGCGTAAGCGCGAGCGCGATCCAGGTCGGCAGCTGAGAGATTGGGGTACCGGCTCAGCAACAACGGAACAATGGAGTCCTGCCATGTGAGGTCGATGAGTTGCTCATGGGTGAGCAGAGAGTAAGCCGCGGCCTGTCTGCCAGAGAACAGGAGTGCGAGAAGCGCAAATGCGGCCAACCGGACGTGCTTCATCTTATACGTGCAGAACCGGATATATCGTTGGATGCAGAAAGCAGGTCTTCTCGAAACGATACGCGTCAAAATTATGCTGCGGTCGGCAGATCTTTGAAGTACTGGGCGATCTCAAGCCAGTTATTTACGCGGAAGAACCCGGTGACGGCCAGATTGTGCGGCGCTGTGTAGAGCAGCCCCTGGCCCTGGAAACGCTGCAGGTTACGGGGCTGATCGTCAATGAGGTATTCAGCCCGGAGAATCGATTTGTCTCCACAGAAGACGTAATGCGTGGGTGGAACGAACGAAAAATGGCGCTGCAGCCACCGGTATTTGGGACCGAAGGAGTTGGGAACCACCATGGCCTGGGTGGCGATGAAGATTTCGAAGCGCGCGGAGAGATTCTTCAAGACGTGCTGCACATCGGGCATCAGCGGCAGGTCTTCAAAGAAGTCTTCAGCATCCAGGAAGGCGCGAAGCTGCTGCTGCCGGTCCATGGGGGCAACCTCCCACAGTCCCTTGCCGGCCAGGTCCTCTATTGTTACGTCTTCGTCGAAGGCCTGATTGTAACGGCGAAGGTGCTCGGCGAGGGTATCGGCCATTACTTCGTCCATATCCACACAGATACGCTGCACGCGAGTCCCTCCTGATCCTCAAGAAAAGGTTAGCAGGCGTGCGTGTGGGGGATTCGGCGGGATCGCTTCAACTGTGAGTCGCTGGCGATTTGCGGATGGCGCGGCCAGCCCCTGGAATCGGCTCGGGTTGCGGCGCTTTCGGCGCAGGAGTCATGATGGGATCCCAATAGAGCAGGCGGCCGCAGCTATCGCAGGCGAGAAGCTCGCCTTCGCGGAGCTGGTTCCACGTTTGCGGGCGCAGGCCCATCCGGCAGCCTGTGCATTGTTGGTTTTCTGCGCGCGCCAGGCCGGTGCCGCGGGCTGCGGCCAAGCGATCAAAACGGGCCAGCCAGTCCGGTTCGATGAGGGAACGGATCAATTCGCGGTCCGTGTTGAGCGCCGAGAGCTGCGCGGCAAGCTCCTGCTGGCGGAAAGCCACACGGTCGCGAGTCTTTTCAAGCGCCGCGCGCAGAAACTCGACCTTGCCCCGGGTCTCCGTCAAAGCCGCTTCCTGATCATCGGTGCGCTCGAGGCTGGCGAACTCCTCGTCTTCCAGGCGCTTGATCTCTCCGGTTGCAAACTGAATCTCATGTTCGATGGCCTCGGCCTGTGCGGAAGTCTTCACCGCATCAAGCTGGCCGCGAAAGCGGGCGGCCTTCTGGTGATGGGCTTCGGCCTCATGTTCGAGGCGGTTGCGCAGCGCCTCCTCCCGGCTGAGCGCCTCAGAGGTTTCGGTTGCCTGACGCTCGGCAGTGGCCAGGGCAGTCTGCGCCTGGGTAAGCTCAGCGGGCAACGCCTGCGTCTCATGGATCACACGGGCGCGGTCGAGTTCGATGGCCTGAAGCTTGACTAGGTTTTCAATCAGCGTCTGCATTGTGAAGAAGTCTACGGCATTTGGCATCTATATAAAAATGGATGGCTTCGACGGAAGAGGGTGGGGAGCGGTTTCCGCATGGAAACACAGTTATCTGATTGTCTGTTTTCCAGCACTTAACGCCATAAGCCCGATCGGAAAGATTGCTGGAGCAATTGGACCGCAACATGAGGGAAATCAGTTGAGCAACGTCCAATTAACCGTGAAGCAAACGGCGGACGGGGTGCGGATGTGAACAGAACGCGGGCATCGTTCTGGAGCAGGCATCGCGGGCTGAAATGGGCATTGATCGTTCTGCTGGCCGTGTGCAGTGTCACCATCGCCGTAATTTCCGTGATACTGCACCGCGCTGAACCCATGTTGCGCGCCGTCATAATTTCACAGCTGGAGCAGCATTTCCATGCACGTGTCGAGCTGGATAGCTTTCACGTCTCCCTGACGAACGGGCTTCGCGCCGAGGGCAAGGGGCTCCGCATCTGGCCACCAGCTGAGGTGCATGGAGTCACGGTGCCGGCGGCGAATCCCGAAAGACCTCTGATCGCTCTGGAGGAGTTTCGTTTTCGTGCCCCCCTCCACTATGAACCCGGCAAGCCGATCCATATTGCGCTTGTGCAGTTGAAAGGACTGAACGTCGATGTGCCGCCTAGGCCGAGTTTCAGTCACAAGACCGAGGAGCAAGAGGAAAACGAAGGGTCCGGATCTTCCGGTGTAAAACACGCGCTGGTTTATTTCAAGGTAGGAGGCATCGTCTGCACCGACGTGCATCTTGCCCTCGAACCCAGGAGCCCAGAAAGACTGCCGCTGGAGTTTGTGATCACGAGTCTGAAGCTGACCGACATTCAGACCGGCGGCATCATGAAGTACCAGGCCAATCTCACCAATGCGCGTCCGGTGGGCACGATTCTGACCAATGGAACCTTCGGGCCGTGGACGGTAGAGGATCCGGGCGAAAGCCCGATCAGTGGCCAATATGATTTTGAGCACGCCAACCTGGGAGATTTCAAGGGAATCAGCGGCGTTCTGAGCTCAACCGGCACATACCGCGGCAAGCTGCGCGATCTGATCGTCGACGGAGTCACGGACACACCCGATTTTGCCTTGACGAACTTTGGTACACCGATGAAGCTGCACACACAGTTCCACGCCGATGTCGACGCCACTAACGGAGACACGTACCTGGAACCCGTGAATGCCGTTCTTGGCCAGTCGCACTTCACGGTGCGGGGCAAGGTCGTTGGGCTTCGAGGCGATACCGTGGAGCAAAACTCAACCGATGGGCACACTAAGCCAGCGGCAGCGCAGGCAGCCGCATCGCGTGCAAGTACACATCAGGGTGGGCATGAAATTTCACTCCTGGTGGATATACCTCACGCGCGGATGGAAGATTTTCTGAAGCTTACAAGCAAAAACGCAAACCCGTTTATGACTGGCTGGCTCAAGCTGAGCACTTCACTTGAGATTCCGCCTGGAAAAGAACCAGTGCATCAGCGCATGCGGCTGAAGGGGAAGTTTTTTCTCGATGAGGCGCAGTTTACAGACGCCAAGATTCAGGATCGGGTGGCTGAGCTCAGTCTGCGCGGGCAGGGGCGGCCCAAAGACGCGAAGAACAAAGCTGATGCGGAGCAGATTGATTCAGCGATCCAGAGCGATTTCACCATGGCGCATGGAGTGATCAAGTTTCCGAATATTGCCTATACAGTGCCGGGAGCGGATGTGAATCTGAACGGCACCTACACCGTCGAGGGTGGGGGGGTGGCCTTTGTGGGCGCCGCGAAGATGCAGGCGACAGTTTCGAAGATGGTAGGCGGATGGAAGGGATTTCTTCTGAAACCTGCCGACCGGTTCTTCAAAAAAGATGGAGCCGGAACCAAAGTGGCGATTCACATTGACGGAACAGGCCAGAGTCCCCACTTCGGGATCGATTTGGGCGGGATGAAGTCGAGCTCTCCGGAACGGCCGGACGAGAAGCAATAAGAATGTTCGTCGCGGCCCTCAAAGTGCATTCATCGTCATTTTCTCTCTTGTTGAAGCGCATGGCAGACGGAGCGCAATGTGAACTCAAGCGACTCGCGCGGGATGCTTTCGACGTATGCGCCTATCAGCCAGCCGAGCCCGGCTGGAACAGAGCGTGTGAGAGAGATCGTTTCGATCTGGATGTAGAGGCCGCTGTCGCGTTCTTCGTAGTTCCAGTACGTGTTCAGCCGCCACAAAAAGCCGTGTTCTTCACTTGACTGTAGCGGCCTGCCATTCGAGCCGATCTCGGCGATGCTGGTGCTGCGCGAGATGCTGGAACCGCATTGCGGATCAACCCGCCTGAAGGTGATGTCGTAGGCGGTATCCATCGTCACGGTCAGAATATGATGCTGCACGATCCGCATCGCTGCACTCAGATGATCGCCGTCGCGGCTGAGCACGCGCGCCTGAATCACCTGCGGAACAAAATAGCGGGGGTAATCGTCAAAGTCCTGAAGCAGCCGTTCGAAATCACCGGTCGTGGCTCCGGAAATGAAGGCACGCCCACGCCAGTGGGAGAGCAGCGCTCCCGGATGGGGCGTTCCACCTGTCAGTGGAATCGATTCGACGATCAGCTCTCCACGCCTGAGCCGTGCCTGGTCGCCCGCGGCCGGCGTCGACCCTGGGAACGACCTATTCGGCGAACAGCTCGGATTGCCTAACCTGGCCTCGACCGTCCGCGCATAGGCGTCGAATGCGCCGACTGCCGCGGGCGTGGGCTCGATGGCGAAACACGCAGACGTGGCTGCCAAACTGAGAACCAGCCCACACCGAACCACCATGATTCGAAAGATGGAGGACTTGTAAGGTCTCATGACCACAGTGTGCAGGGCGACGCAATTTTCAGCAATCGGCTCCCAGCAATCAGCCTCGCCTCCAGGCGAAAGCGGCTCACATTGCGGAAAACACGGGGTTTCGCCATGATTGCTCCCAAAATCTATTGTCTGCGCCGTACCCTTCCACTATTATTGCGAGAGTCGAATAAAATCGGGCATTCGGCTAATAAAGCGGTTTTTCCGCTTAGGTATCTAATCGAGGCACGGAGGAATACATGCGGCCGGAACAGTGGGAGACGTTCAAGCGGGCAGCGCGCCGCGAAAAGATGGACAAGATTCCGATGGCGCTGATCGTCGACAGCCCTTGGATCCCCGGATATCTGGGCATCAGCCACATGGATTATTTCCTCGATCCGGAGCTCTGGTTCCAGTCGAACCTAAAGATCATGCAGGAGTTCCCCGACATCATCTTCATCCCCTCCTGGTGGATGGAATACGGCATGGCGGCCGAGCCCTCGGTGTTGGGGGCGAAGATCAAGTTCTGGCAGGACAACACGCCCAGCGAGTATCACACGCTCTATCGCCTCGAAGACATCGACAACTTTCCCGAGTACGAGGTGGAGGCGGACGCTTTCGCCGGCCTTACGCTGCACCGCATCAAGATGGTCCGGCAGCGGATTCTCGACGCCGGCTACATCCTGCCCATGATCACCTCGCGCGGACCGCTCTGCACCGCCGGATTCGTGCGCGGCACCACACACTTCATGATCGATCTGGTGGAAGACCCCAAAGGCGCGCACCGGCTCATCGATCTCTGCACGCGGGTCATCATCGACTGGCTCAAGGCGCAGCAGAAGGTGATGGGCGATGCGGTCGAGAGCATCTTCATCCTCGATGACATTGTCGGATTCATCAACGAGGAGCACTACCTCGAATTTGCGCACCCGTACCTGAAGCGCATCTGCGATGCCTTTCCGCAAGATTGGGTGAAGCTCTACCACAATGATGCGGAGGTTGACGCCTGCCTCGATCACCTGCCCGACACGGGATTCAACGTGCTCAACTGGGGCAAGCAGAAGCACATCACTGAGGTGAAGCGGCGCGTAGGTGATCGCATGTGCCTGATGGGTAATGTGAATCCGCTGGAGATTGGCGTGCGCGGCACACCCGACGAAGTGAAAGACGAGACGCTCGAAGTGCTGGAGGGCTCAGGCGGCGAAGGTATCATTCTCTCCGTCGGGGGAGGCACCAGCCCCGGCATGCCGCGCGAAAACATTCTGGCGATGCTGGAGGCCCTGAACGAATTTAACGCCAAGCGCGCCGCCAGCATGGTTTCGAGTGCCCGGTAAGGAGTTCGATAGATGCCCGACTACGCCTTAATGAATCAATACCTATACGAAGGCAATGCCGATCAGGTCGAACGGATGACCAAGGAGGCGCTGGCAGAAGGCCGGTCTGTGCAAGAGGTGCTGAACGAAGGATTGATAGCCGGCATGAGCGTGGTGGGCGAGGACTTCAAGCACAACATCCTCTACGTGCCCGAGGTGCTGATTGCGGCGCGGGCGATGAAAGCCGGCATGGCTGTGCTGAAGCCGCTGCTCACCTCCAAGGAAAACAGCGCCAGACCCAAGGGCGTTCTGCTCATGGGCACCGTGCGCGGCGACCTGCACGATATTGGCAAGAACCTCGTGGGCATGATGGCCGAAGGTGCAGGATTCGAAGTGCACGATATCGGCGTGGACCAGAGCTTGGAGAAGTTCATGACCGCAGCCGAGAAATGCAATCCGACCATCATCGGCATGAGTGCTCTGCTGACGACCACCATGACGTATATGAAGACGGTGATCGACGGATTTCAGGCCGCCGGTAAGACCGAGATCAAGATGGCGGTGGGCGGCGCGCCGATCAGCCAGATGTTCGCCGACGAGATCGGCGCCGATGGCTATGGGGCCAACGCCTCTGCGGCCGTGGATCTGTTTTTGCGGCTCGCGGCCGAGGGGTAAACGAAAGTGGCTATATACAAGGTCCTCTATTGGCAGGAGATTCCCACTCAGATCAAAGCTGAGGACGACGCCGAAGACGTAACGGTGATGCTGGATGGGCGATTCATGGAGCAGATCGATATTCTCGCCGCCAAACGGGGATTGCAGGCTTCTGACGATTACCTGGCGCAATGGAAGTGGAGCGAGGAAGAAGAACGCGCGGGGTCCGCGTGCGAAGTGGCCGAGGCGCTGAAGGCGGAACTCGAAGCGAAAGGCTGGCCCAAAAGCTAAGGATCGATCGCGAGAATGGCCGTCACCCTCTCCATCAACGGGCAATTGACACCAGCAGTAAGCGGGCTTTCGCTCTTTGATCACGCGGAAGCCATGGGCATCGATGTGCCCACCTCGTGCCGTAAGCAAGGCAAGTGCAAAGAGTGCATGGTCGAAATCGTCGAAGGCATGGAGGCACTCTCACCGCTTGCCGAGCCCGAGCGGCATCTCAAGGGCAACTTCCGTCTTTCGTGCCAGACATACGCGACGGCAGCAGAGGGTCACGTCCGCTGCCATACGATGCGGCGCGGGCAGATGCGCATCGAGCGGCACGCGCTCGGACTTCCTGTTAATGAACAACCGTTCCAGCTTGATCCCGCAGTCACGCGTGAGGGTGACCGCATTTTGATCGATGGCGTTGAGGTGGAACGCTCCACCGGCCCTATCCACGGCCTTGCCATGGACCTGGGCACGACTACTGTGGTTCTGCGCCTCCTCGATCTTGAAACCGGCGAGCTCATCGCGGACACTTCGTTTGAAAATCCGCAGCGCTTTGGCGGGGCCGAGGTGATGTCGCGCATCGCCTATGACACCGAGCATCCCGGAAGGCTGCTGATGCGCACACTGGCCGGCTACCTGAGCCATGCGATCGACAAGTTTCCCGTCGACCCCAAAACGATCTACGAGATGGTCGTCGTCGGCAACTCCACGATGCGCGATCTTTTCTTCCGCCAGAGTGTGTACTCGATCGGGCAGAATCCGTACCGGTCGATCACCGAGATCGAGATGGAAGAAGGTAGGCGGACAACGACCAGCCTGGTGCAGACGGGCCTGCACAGCTTGCTGCCGATTCATCCCAAAGCCCGCGTTTATGGCGCACCGGTGATCAGCGGCCATGTCGGCGCTGATGCCGCCGCCTGCATGCTCGCCGTCGACCTTGCGCACGAAGAGCGCCTCGTTGCTGTAATGGATATCGGCACCAATACCGAGTTGATTGTTGGCAACAAACATCGCATTCTTGCTGCTTCCTGCCCGGCAGGCCCGGCTTTTGAAGGCGGAGCCATCGCCTGCGGCATGCCGGCGCTCGAAGGCGCGATCGAAGAAGTCGCGATTCGTGACGATGGCAGCTTGAAACTGCGCGTCATTGGCGACGGAAAGCCCGAGGGCATCTGCGGTTCGGGACTCGTGGATATCTTGAGCGAGCTGCTCCACACTGGCCGCATGAACGAAATGGGCCGCTTTACCGACGATCAGCACTGCGTCACGCTCTACGAAGATAAAGACAGCGACGTTTATCTGCTCGAAAGCGATGTGAATGAGCTGGCTCAGGCCAAGGGCGCCAACGTGGCCGGTCTGCATGTGGTGTTTTCGACCTATGGCATCGACTTCGACGAGATCGATGTCTTCTATCTCGCCGGAGGATTCGGACGGCATCTGAACATGGAAGCTTCCAAGCGCATCGGGCTGATTCCCAGCCTGGACTCGACCAAGATTGTGCAGGCGGGCAATACCGCGATTGAAGGCGCAACGATTGCGCTGCTCTCGAAGACGAAGCGCCATGAACTGGAAGAGCTGGTGAAGAAAGTGCAGCACTGCCGCTTGGAAACCCATCCGAGCTTCTTCGATTTCTTCGTCGAAGGTTGTCAGTTCAAGCCCGTGGAGCCGATGCCATGCGCCAGGTAGAAGAAAGCATCGAGCTGGCGGAGATGCAGCCTGAAATTCAGGTGGCGCTAGAGGAGTACGCGCGGCTGCTTGGGTATCCGCGGGGCTGGGTGCTCGAAGGCCGCGCGCGCGAATTGGCGAAGTGGGCGCAGGAGTGGTACGCGCAGAATGGCAGGCCGTGGGTGTATGCGCGGCAGGTCGAGGAATTAGCCATCGCGGGCAGTTCGATTCATCTGGATGGGGCGGCGTTTACAAGTAAGCGGCTGCAAAGTACGTTGGAACAGGCTGAGGCGCATAGCGCGATTCTTGTCGCGGTCGGGGCGGGACCTGAAGCTGAGGAAGAGGCGCGCCGGCGCTGGGCGGACGAGAAACCGGACGAGTATTTCTTTCTCGAGATGTTTGCCTCGGCAGTGGTGGAGCACTTGACGACTGTGACCGGAGCCCGTCTGTGCGATTGGGCCGAGCAGCGCGGCATGGCCGTACTGCCTCACTACAGCCCGGGCTATCCCGAGTGGGACATCTCCGAACAGGCGCAGTTGTTCAAGCTCATGAAGGGCACACGTGGCGAACGCTTCCCCTCGCACGTCGAGGTTCTCGACTCCGGCATGTTGCGTCCGAAGAAGACGCTGCTGGCGGTCTTCGGTTTGACGCGGCATACGGAGCGATTACGCCGGCTTACGAGCCTCGTGCCCTGCGAAAGCTGTTCGTTCAGTTCCTGCCAGTACCGGCGCGCTCCCTACCGGCGCGCTCCGCGATCTTCTACCGAGCAGGTGCAGACGCGCTTACCGGTGCTCGATCAGGATGCAGCGTACACCGTGAATCGCAAGGCTCTCAAGCGTTGGGCAGAAGAACGCTTGACGCTGCACATCGGCGAAGACGGTGTGATCGACGCGTCGTTTCGTTACGAAGGAACAACGTGCTCCAAAGGCTGGCCCATGGCTTTTGACTACAAGGTGAAGCTGGGGCCGCGTGCCGAGGGATATCCTATCCGCGAGCAGCACTGTGCTCCGATTGCAGGCGACACGGGCCATGAGCACATGTGCCAATACCTCGAAGATCCGGTGCGGCTGATGAGCTCTATCGATCGCGAGAAGCCGCTGAATGGAGAGCGGCTCAATGCGGTCCTCTCCTGGCAGCGGCAAACCTCCGGCGCAGGCTGTTTTTGTGAGGCGGCGAGCCGCGATCACAAATGGGGCCTGGTTCTCGAAACGATTCACTATGCTCTGGCGCAGCGCGAACTGGAGCGGGATGGCCAGCTATGACGAAAAAGCTTTTGCACGATGTAATTCGCGAACGGCCTCTGCTGGGCGACGGCGCCATGGGCACGCAGCTCATGCTTGCAGGGCTGGAACAGGGCAACTGCGGCGAAGCCTGGAATCTTTCGCATCCCGAGCGGGTGCTCGCTATTCAACGCCGCTACGCCGAGGCCGGAGCGGAGTGCATCATCACCAATACTTTCGGCGGTTCGCGCATCATGCTCAATCGCCACGGTGATGCCGACCATGCGGCTGAGATCAACAAAGCGGGCGTGGCGATTACGCGCCAGGCCTTCGGTGATCGGGACGGCTATGTGCTTGGCGATATCGGGCCCTTCGGTGGGCTGCTCGAACCCTACGGCGATTTCACAGAGGCGCAGGTGCGCAGCGCCTTTGAGGAGCAGGCGGCAGCGCTGGTAGAGGCCGGTGCAGACGCCATCATCATCGAAACCCAGACCTCGCTCGAAGAGCTACTGATCGGGATCGAGTCGGCACAGCGGGCCGGTGCGCCGTGCATCATCGGATCGATGGCCTATGATGTAACGCTCGATGGCTCGACCTTTCGCACGATGATGGGCATCGAACCCGAACGCGCCGCAGAATTCATGGAAGAGCATGGCGCGCATATCGTGGCTCTGAACTGCGGCACCGGCATGGACATGGAACGCGCGCGCACCGCAGTCGAGCGCTACAAGAGCGCGAGCAGCCTGCCGGTGATGGTGCAGCCGAATGCAGGCAAGCCACGGCTTGTGAACATGAAAGTGGTCTATGACGAAACGCCCGAACAGATGGTGCAGGGCCTCATGCCCTTGCTGGATGCGGGCGCAAACATCGTGGGCAGTTGCTGCGGCAGCACGCCTGACCATACGCGCGCCTTCAGAAAGGTGATGAACGCGTTTCTCGAATCCAAAGGCATTCAACTCAACGGAGTTCCAGCGTGAAAGTCAAACTGTGTGACGTAAACGCCACTGCGAAAGACAAGCTTCCGCAGCAGACGGATGATAAGTCAGGCATAGGCGTCCACTATGTGGATGCCTATTTGAAACCCATGAATGTGAAGCTCGAAGATGGAACTCCGGTGAAGTGCAAGCGCCGCGGACTGAAGATCACGCTCTCCGCCGGTGCAAAGAAAGGCGAGGGCCTGATGCGCCGGCGCGACGTGAGTCCCGATCCGGTGGTGATGCTCGACGCTGCTTTGCAGGAAGCCGCAAAGGCCGCCGGCATTGAACTGGCTGTAGAAGACGGAGCCATCTTCGTCACGCTGTGAAGACTGCTTTATTTTTGTAAATTTAGGTTTGCATTTGCTGTCTCTGTCCCGCACTGAGAGTCTGTCGTCAGCGCCCCCGACAACATAGCTCAGCATTTCTGCATCTCAAGTCCATGTCCGGTGAGCCGATAGGGTTTTCCGCGCCAACACTTGGAGCCGACATGCCTGAGCAAAAAACAGATCAGAAGAACCAGCAAGCGATTCAAGAACTTATCAATGCTTTGAATGAGGATCTTGCCCGCGAGTACCAGGCCATTATCGCCTACACGGTGTACAGCAATGTGATCTCGGGGGCGCAATGGATGAATATTGCAGACGAGCTCAAGCTACATGCCGCCGAAGAGCTCCAGCACGCGCTCATTATTGCCGACCAGATTGACTATCTGGGAGGCATGCCCACGGCCACACCCAAAGAAGTAAAGCTCTCCGAGAAGCCGGAGGAGATGATCCGGTTCGATCTCGATAATGAAACGCAGACTATCCTTAATTACCGGCATCGTGTGAAGCAGGCTGAAGCGCTGGGGCACTACGCTCTCGCCGAGCAGCTTCGCAAGATCATCGCGCAGGAGCAGGAGCACCAGCACGATCTGGCTACAGCTTTGGGAATCGATGTGCCGTGTGTGCTCACCGAGGGAGCGTAGACCGGCTCCCTCGCGAGGTTGATCCGCCGACTGCGGGGGAGAACGGGTTCAACCGATCAAGCTTTGCCGATTACCTTCGCCAGAGTCTCGCCGATCTCGGCGGGCGAAACCACGACGTGAATGCCAGCCTCGCGCATAGCCTTCATCTTGCCGGAGGCTGTGCCCTCTCCACCCGAGATGATCGCGCCCGCATGGCCCATGCGCCGGCCCGGGGGCGCGGTCTGCCCGGCGATAAAGCCGACCACCGGTTTCTTCACATGTTCCTTCACGAAGGCAGCGGCTTTCTCTTCATTCGTGCCGCCGATCTCGCCAATCATGATGATGGCTTCGGTGCCGGGATCGTCGTTGAGCAAGCGCAGAGCGTCGATATGCGTGGTGCCGATGATCGGATCGCCGCCGATGCCGATGGCTGTTGACTGGCCGATGCCGCGCTGCGTGAGCTGATGTACGGCCTCGTAGGTCAACGTGCCCGAGCGTGAGACGATGCCCACGGAGCCCTCTTTGTGAATGCGGCCCGGCATGATGCCGATCTTCGCCTTGCCCGGCGAGATCACGCCGGGGCAGTTGGGGCCGATCAGGCGCGACTTCGAGGTTTTGAGCTTGGCCCAGACCTTGACCATATCCAGCGTGGGAATGCCTTCGGTGATGCAGACGATCAGGGGGATGCCTGCATCTTCGGCCTCGAGAATGGCGTCGGCCGCAAACGGTGGAGGTACGAAGATCATCGTTGCATTCGCGCCTGTTTCCTTCACGGCGTCGGCCACAGTGTTGAAAACCGGCCAGCCTTCGTGCGTTGTTCCACCCTTGCCTGGCGTCACGCCGCCAACCACTTTTGTGCCGTATTCCGCGCAACCTTTGGCGTGGAAGGTGCCTTCTTTGCCGGTGAGTCCCTGAACGATGAGTCGCGTGTTGTTGTCAACCAAAACTGCCATCGAAAATCAGCTCCTAGCTGGGAGCTTTCAGCCGTCAGCTATCAGCTTTCAGCTCTTGGCTCCGATCCCAATTTATTGATGAGCGACGTAAGCATCTTCGAGACCTCTTCACCGAGAGCCGCTGCTTCGTCGATCGCTGCTTCATCACCCAATTCCAGCCTGCGTGCCACCACAAGCTGCGTTTTCACTTCAAAGATCGAACCAAGCGCGACCCCCAAGGAACTGACGAAACTCACGCTGATTCAACCTGCCTCGCCCCTCCGCGATGTTTCTTGCCACTGATACGGAAGCGCGCCTCAACTGAGAAACGAGCCCGTAGAGCTCATCTTTCGGAAAACTTCGAGTCAATCTGTAGATACAGACCGTCAGGTCAATGGCTCGTTGCCAAACCGAAAGCTCCTGAACATCTTGCGGCATGGATATTTCCCTTCATGACCGCGCCACATAGCTGAGGGCTGAAAGCTGAAGGCTGGCAGCTTTAGCTAGAAGCTGCCTTCACCACCAGCTCTGCCGCTTCCTTCATTGTTGCGCCCACCTGGAAGTTCAGGCCGGACTCCTTCAAAATCTTGCGTCCTTCTTCGACGTTGGTGCCTTCCAGACGCAGCACAATCGGCACGGTCACGTTCAGCTTGCGCGCTGCCGCGACGACGCCCGTCGCCAGCCGGTCCACGCGCAGAATGCCGCCAAAGATGTTGATGAAGATGGCCTTCACGTGCGAATCGGAGAGCAGAATCTCGAAGGCGTGCTCAATCTGTTCCTGGGTCGCGCCGCCGCCTACATCGAGGAAGTTGGCGGGGCTGCCGCCGGCATACTGGATGATATCCATCGTCGCCATCGCCAGGCCTGCACCGTTTACCATGCAGGCGATGGATCCGTCGAGCTTGATGTAGTTGAGCGCGTATTTGCTGGCTTCCACTTCAAGCGGATCTTCTTCGGCCACGTCGCGCAGGGCCTTGATGTCCGCGTGGCGGAAGAGCGCGTTGTCATCGAAGTTGATCTTGGCGTCGAGCGCGAAGAGCTTGTCGTCCTTGGTGGTGATGAAGGGATTGATTTCGACGAGTGACGCGTCGGTATCCACAAATGCTTTGTACAGGCTCTGGAAGAATGCGACGGCCTGATTAATCTGCGTCGGCTTGAGTCCGAGCGCAAAGGCCAGTTTGCGCGCCTGCCATGCACCGAAGCCGACCGCAGGATCGATCGTCTCCTTGAAGATGGCTTCAGGCGTTTTGGCCGCGACCTCTTCGATCTCCATGCCGCCGGCCTGCGAGGCCATAAAGACCAGCTTGCCTGTGGCGCGGTCGAGAACGATGCCGAGGTAAAGCTCACGGTCGATGGCCGCCGTCTCCTCGATCAGGAGACGTTGTACTTTCTGTCCCTGCGGGCCGGTCTGGTGCGTGATCAGCTGCATGCCGAGGATATTCTTCGCGTGCAGCTCGGCATCTTCACGGGCCTTGGCCACCTTCACGCCACCACCCTTACCGCGGCCTCCGGCGTGAATCTGCGCTTTAACCACGACGCCGGAAGCGCCTTCGGCAAATAGTTTGCGGGCCACGGCCGAGGCTTCTTCGAAGGTATTGGCTACCTCGCCCTTGGGCACGGCCACGCCATACTTCGCCAGGATTTCCTTCGCTTGGTACTCGTGAATTTTCATGATTTTTTCGAGAGCCGCCCCGTCCGCAGTTCATGGGAGATTCGGGGCCCGGCCGCAGATTGCGGACGAGCGCGACCGTGGCAGCGGTACTCAAATACTAAATTGGCGACCAAAGGGCGGGCAAACGCGCGGTGAGCGGAAGGGCGCGCCATTACCATGGAGTGGTATGGGTTTAGTGAAGGAGTTGCTCAAGCCGCTGGCCGAGGATGGCGCGGCGCTCACCCGCGAGCAGGCCACGCTGGTGCTCGAGGAGATTCTGGCCGGCAATGTGCCCGAAGTGGAGACGGCGGCGATGCTGGCCGTGCTGGCGACCCGCGGAGAGCAGGCGCCGGAGCTTGCCGGGTTCGTCGAAGTGATGCGCGCGCGGGGCACGCCGGTGCCCTTGACCGCTGAGGAACGGGACCAGCTCGTGGATGTGGTCGGCACCGGGGGCGGAGGTCCGCTCACCTTCAACATCTCCTCCGGTGCGGCGCTGGTGGCGGCCGCCGCAGGTGCCAAGGTGGCCAAGCACGGCAATCGCGCAATCACCTCGCGTTGCGGCTCGGCCGACGTGCTGGAGGCGCTGGGCGTTCCGGTCGAGCTGCCGCCGGATCTTGCCGTTGAATGTCTGCGTGCAACCGGCTTCATGTTTCTCTTTGCGCCGCTCTATCATCCGGCGATGAAGCTGGTCGGTCCGCTCAGGAAAGCTCTAGGCTTCCGCACTATCTTCAACCTCTGCGGACCGCTGAGCAATCCGGCAGGCGCGCGCACGCAGGTGATCGGCGTACTCGCGCCCAGCAAAGTTCTGCTGGTAGGGCGTACGCTGGCAGCGCTGGGTGCAAAACGCGCGTTCGTCGTCCACGGAACAGACGGCATAGACGAGCTCACCACGACGGGCGAATCCGTGGTGGCGCGCGTGGAAGAATCGGAGACCGGCGAATCGACGCTGAAGGCTGCGCGTATTACGCCTGAGATGGCTGGACTACCGCGTGCAACGCTCGAAGAGTTCACCGGCGGCGACGTCGCCACGAACGCCGCGCTGCTTTATGACATACTCACCGGCCTGCCCGGCGCACGGCGCGACATCGTATTGCTGAACGCGGCAGCAGGGCTGGTGGCTGCTGGATTGGCCGGCGACTTGAAAGAGGGTGTTGCATTGTGCGCAGAGGCAATCGACTCCGGCGAGGCCGCCGCCACGCTCGAAAAGCTGCGGCAGTTCGGCGCGCAATACGCAGCAAAACGATAAGAGGACAAAGGTTCACAATGGGCACACAACGAATTTGGGTCTATACAGTAGCAGCGCTTGTCTTATCCGTTTCGGTCTCTGCGCAAACCATTCAGATTGACAAGAACAACAAAACCATTGCGATCAGCGCCTCCGATGAAGCGACGGCGACTGCCGATATCGCCGCGATCACCGTAGGTTTTGAGGTGTATGATCCCGATTCCCAGAGTGCGTACTCAGACGGCGGCAAGCTATCGCATGCAGTCATCGATGCTCTTCACAAAGCCGGTGTCGAAGACAAAAACATTGAAAGCTCCGGCCAAAGTCTGCAACGCAACACAGATTTCAATGACAAGGACACTCCCGATCAACGGGCGAAGAAACAATTTGTCTTTCGCCAGTCCTGGGTGGTGAGTGTGCCTCCGCAGTCCGTCGCTGAAGTAATTCGGGTCTCCGTCGCTGCGGGCGCGAACAAAAGCGGAGAGATCGAGTGGAGGCTGTCGGATCGCAAGTCGCTTCAGGGGAAAGCAGCAGCCGCCGCCCTTGTGAAGGCGCGGGCAGTAGCGAGCCAGATGGCCGACGGCTTGCATGTGAAACTGGGCGATCTAATCTACGCCAGCAACGAGATGCCGAATTCGCGAATCTTTTTCGCTCGCGCACAGCCAGTCGTGAATGCGGAAAGCGCTTCAGTAGCGATATCGCAGAATCTACTTCCGACGCTTGAGATTCGTCCGCAAACGATTCGTGAAGAGGCAACGGTTTATGCAGTCTTCAGTATTGAGTAGCGGACGATTTTCAATGACGGGGTGGGAACAGGCCTAAAGCAAGCCCGACCGGCGCACCAGCCGGCGCGGAACCATCCAGGAAAGCACGGAGACGGCAAGCGCCGCGGCGACCCATCCTGCCTGCTTCAGATCGTGTGCCATGGCGATGGGAACTTGCAGTTGCGACAGGGCGGAGCCATGGAACCGCGGCCCCATGAAGTGAACAGCCTCGTAGACACCCCAGCCAGCAACACACGCAAGCAGCACCATGCCCGGTACGGCAAGCTTCCACGGGAAAGGAATCGGCGGAGGCGCAACTGCTTCTTCGCGCACGCGATCCATCACTGCCGAAAGGAAGCCGGAAGAGGGAACGAGTTCATCGTCCGAAGCCAGGATGCGGTCGATAGGGCCAAACTCCGTTTGCGATTTCATCCGATACCTCTCTCCTGCTTTCAGAAAGTTGATGCAAATTCCTTTTTAAGATGCGGAAAACGTTCACGGAGCAGATCGCGTGCCCTGGCCAGGCGCGCCTTCATCGTGCCCTCCGGCATGCTTAGTGTACGCGCGGCCTGTCCCACATCCATCTCGTGAAAATAAAACAAAATAACCGGTTCCCGATAACGCGGAGGCAGTGCGAGCACCGCGCGCCGCACCACTTCATAGCGTCTCCGCTCTTCCATGGCATCTTGCTGTGGGGCAGGTCCCGCCGGCTCGGCGATCTCTTCGAGCGGCAGATTCGTTGTCGGAAACCGCTTGAGCTCTGAGCGGAAGACGTTCGCCGCGAGCGCAAACAGCCAGGTGGAAAAGCTCGACTCGCGCCGCCAGCTTGCCAGGCCACGCCAGGCGCGGACGAAGGCATCCTGGGCCATCTCTTCTGCGCGGCTGCGGTCGCGGCAGTAGCGCCAGGCCATATTGACGAGCGGGCCCTGCCAGCGGCTGACGATATTTTCGAAGGCTGCGATATCGCCTGCTAAGACACGGTCCACGTCGGCCTCATCCTCGATGGGGCTGGCCGGGATCGTGTTGGCGGGAATCGCAGTCAACTGGAGGTTCTCCGTTGGGTGAGACAGGACCATGTGCGATGCGGTTGCAATTTTATGAGAGACGCGATGCATGAAGAAAATGCAACCGGGCGCCGGCCTTCCTTGTCTCACTGGACGAATTGGGAACAAGCGAGCCCGAAAGGGTGAGGAGGATTGGGATGATGCATCTGGCGATTTCTTTGTTCGGGGGTGCTGATGAGATGAGCAACATGGGGTTGTGGCTGTTTCTATCGATTGGGGCTGTTTCGCTGTTTGTGGTGTTCATTCCACTCGTCTCGTGGATTAACAGCCGGAAGGAAGAACGAGAGGCCTTTTACAAAGCCGAAACTCTGCGGCGCATCACGGAGTCGACGGGCGAGGGAGCCAAGATGGCTGTGGAGTTGTTACGGGAAGAGGATCGCCGCAAGAGGATGCAGGCCCGGGAAGGCGTGAAGATCGGGGGTCTGATCAATGTCGCCGTCGGGGTGGCGCTCGTTATCTTTCTGCGCGTCTTGCTCGGTAGCCACAGTGGGTCACCGTTTCTGTGCGGTCTTATTCCGGGCCTGATTGGTGTCGCCATGCTGGCCTACGTCTATCTTCTGGCTGCCCCGATTGAATAACGACGTGCCGCCAGGTGAGACCTGCTCCGGGCTGTGTATAGTGGGTGTGCGCGGCATGCGAGGGAGGTCACGATGAGGCGGCGCGATCTTCTGAAGCTCGCGGCCCTGCGGGCGGTTGCTCCGGTCATGGCCACGGCGGGCCCGCAATTTACGCAGTCTGAAAATCTAGCCGGCGCGGCGATCGACACGCATATCCATCTCTTCGACACGTTGCGCCCCGGCGGCGTTCCCTGGCCTGAAAAGACGGATATGGCTCTCTACAAACCTGCATTGCCCGACCGGTTCATTGGCCAGTCTGCGCATTTCGGCATAGTGGGCGCAATCGCTATCGAATGCAGCCCGCTGAAAAGCGACAACCAATGGCTGCTGAACGTGGCAGCCGATCATTCGGTCATTGTTGGCGTGATCGGTGATCTTATTCCGGACGCACCGGACTACCTTGACGATCTCGATCGTCTGCGCCAGAATCCGCTCTTTCTCGGGATTCGTTACGGCAATCTGTGGAACCGCGATCTCGCCGCCGATCTCGACAAGCCCGGCTTTCTGGATGGCCTGAAGGCGCTTGCCGCAGCGGGTCTTGTCCTCGACAGTGCTAATCCTGACCCGCGGTTGATCGGCGCGATTCGCAGAGTGTCGGAGAGTGTTCCCGATCTGCGGATCGTCATCGATCATCTTCCTCATGCGGTTGTGCCCGCAGAACCGGGGGCACACGATGCGTATTGGGCCGATCTGCGCGCCCTTGCGCAGAATCCGCATGTCTTTGTGAAGCTCTCCGAGATTCCTGTGCGCACCAACGGCAGGCTTGTCACCGATCCGCACGCGTATCGGGAGCCGCTGGACGCGATCTGGGATCTTTTTGGAGAAGATCATGTCCTCTTTGGCAGTGACTGGCCTAACAGCGATCATGTAGCCTCATACGCGCAGACCTTTGCAATCGTGCGCGGATGCGTGATGCACAAAAGTCCGGCAGCGCAGGAAAAATACTTCTGGAAGAACTCTCTTGCAGCGTACCGATGGAAGAAGAGACGACCGGACCAGCCAACCGCATAAGCAAGGATACACAACACAGGCAGGCGACTGATTGAGCGATTCATCGACAACGCGAGTGGTAGCGAAGGATGCGAGCCATCTGTCTTTGCACGAAGAGAACTCTGGCATCGGAGCCGGCGCGCTCGATCGAGCTGTATTGCGCGCTCTCCGGCGGCTGACGCCTTACCTGATGCTCATGTACGTGATCTCCTTTTTGGATCGCGCAAATGTGGGCTTTGCCAAGGAGGCTTTGCAGACGTCGGTCGGCATCTCCGAAAGCACGTATGCCCTGGGTGCGGGTCTCTTCTTCATCAGCTATTCGCTCTGCGGATTTCCGAGCAACCTTATCCTCCATCGCATCGGAGCAAAGTTCTGGGTCTCGTCTCTCATGGTGGGTTGGGGACTGGTTTCCATGGCCACGATGTTCGTCACCGGCAGCACGTCGTTTTATGTGCTGCGGCTGGTGCTCGGCGTGATGGAGGCAGGATTTTTTCCCGGCACGATTCTTTACCTGACCTACTGGTTCCCGAACCGGATTCGCGGCGAGATCACCGGGCTGTTCTACCTGGGCGTGCCACTCGCGCTGGTTCTCGGAGGGCCGCTCTCCGGCTTCCTGCTCGATATCCAGACAAAGAACAGCTTGCAGGGCTGGCAGTGGATGTTCCTCGTCGAGGGTTTCCTTGCAGTCGTTATGGGAGCCGTCTCCTTCTCCTTTTTGGATAACAAACCGGCCGATGCGCAGTGGTTGCCGGCCGAGGAAAAAGAAGCGCTCGTGAGCGAGCTGGCACGCGAGGAGGACAAGCGGCGCACCTCCGGGCCGGCGCATCTGCTGCCGATGCTGCGCAATCCGCGCGTGCTGCGATTTGTGCTTATCTATTTCATGATTCAGATGAGCATTTATGGCGCCATCTTCTATCTGCCTGCCGAGGTTTCGGCGCTCATGCAAAGACCCGCGGGCTTTGCGGTCGGCGTGGTGACGGCGATTCCCTGGATTTGCGCCACAATCGTGACCTATTGGCTGCCGAAGAAGGCCGATCGATGGAAGAACCATCGCATTATGGCGGCGTGGGTTCTGTTGGTCTCCGGCTGCGCCAGCTTTGCCTTTCCCACGGCAGGCCCGCGTATGGGTCTGCTCGCGCTTTCCGTAGCCGTTTCCGGCTTTGTGGTAGTGCAGCCGCTCTTCTGGACGTTGCCGACCGGCTATCTGGCAGATCGCGCCAAAGCCGGCGGAATCGCCCTGATTGGCACCGGCAACCTGGGAGGGTTTCTCGCGCCAAACCTCAAAGTCTGGGCCGACGAGTTCTTTCACTCGCGCATCGCCGGCCTCTATGTATTGGCGGCGATCACCGTGCTCAATGCCGGCCTCATCGCAATCACCAGGACCCACCCGGTGCGCCCGCGGTCCTGACGGTGCCAAAACAGGCCAAAAACGCTCGGCGTATAATCGCTCCCATGGCGGCGAGCGCACAGGCCGGAGTCTCCGAGGCTTCCACAGCGCCAATTGGCGCGGATGCAACGGCTAAGCTCCACGCATTGGAAGCACAACTGGCCGCACTCGGCAGCCTGATGGTGGCCTACTCGGGCGGCGTGGATTCTGCGTTTCTAGCGGCCACTGCGCATCGGGTACTCGGCGATCGGATGCTTGCAGTGCTTGCCGATTCAGCTTCACTGGCCCGCCGCGAAATGGAACAGGCTGTTGCGTTTGCGCGCTCGCTTGCCATGCCGCTTGAGGTGGTCACAACCGAAGAGCTGGACCGGCCGGAATACGTGCGCAACGACGCGAATCGCTGCTTCCATTGCAAGGACGAGCTTTTTCAGACCATGGAAGCGCTGGGCAGGAAGCGCGGCTTCCGCAACATCGCCTATGGGATGAATGCGGACGATACGCGCGACTTCCGCCCCGGCCAGCGCGCTGCAGAGCAGCATGCTGTGCTGGCTCCACTTGCCGACGCGGGGCTGACGAAGCTGGAGGTACGCGCGCTCGCTAAAGCTGCCGGATATCCGGTATGGGATCGCCCGGCTGCCCCGTGCCTTTCTTCGCGCGTGGAGTACGGCCGCGAAGTCACGCGTGAAGTTCTCGCCCAAATCGAAAAAGGCGAAGAAAGCCTGCGGCAGCTTGGCTTCCGCGAGCTGCGCGTGCGCCATCACGGCGAGCTGGCTCGCGTAGAGATTGCGCGCAATGAGCTGCCTCGCGCCCTCACGATGGAGATGCTGGATGCTGTTACTGCAGCGCTGAAGGAAGCAGGCTTCAAGTACGTCACTCTTGATTGCACCGGCTTCCGATCTGGATCGATGAATGCGATCCTGCCTGCGGAAGTGCTGGCCCGGCGCGGCGCTTAAGGCGCTTCTCCATTTACAATCACAACGCGATGCGTATTGGCTACCTCGAGTGCTTTTCCGGCATCAGCGGCGATATGCTGCTCGGCGCTTTAGTCGATGCGGGCGTCTCCTTCGAACTGCTTGCCGAGACGGCCGCGGCGCTGAATGTAGGCGCGCGGCTCGAAGCTCGAAAAGTCATGCGTGGCGGGCTGACCGCCACTAAAGTGGATGTGCTCACGCCCGAACATGGACACGATGTTCATGTGGAGCATGGCCACTTGCATGAACACTCCCACGAAGCACACCATCATGAGCACTCGCATGATGCGCATCCGCACGAACACACGCATGACGGCCAGCATCATGATCACGAACAACACGATCATGACCACGCGCCGCATCGGTCGCTCTCTTCGATTCTCGAGATCATTCGTTCAGCGCCAATCGCTGAAGTGGTGAAGGCTCGCGCCAGCCGCGCCTTTCAGTTATTGGGCGAGGCAGAAGCTGGAATCCATTCCATTCCGATTGAAAGAGTCCATTTTCACGAAGTAGGTGCGGTAGACACGATCGCCGATATCGTGTGCGCCGCTGCCGGCTGCGAAGCTCTTGGCGTCGATCGCTGGTTAGCTTCGCCGCTCAACGTAGGCAGCGGGACGGTCAAGTGCCAGCACGGTACGCTGCCGGTTCCTGCGCCGGCCACGCTCGCGTTGCTGGGCGATGCGCCGATGTACTCGGCCGGGCCGCCGATGGAGCGGGTGACGCCCACAGGTGCGGCGCTTCTACGCTTGCTCGACGTGCAGTACGGCTCGTTGCCTGCGATGCGCGTGCGAGCCACGGGCTACGGAGCTGGCGGGCGCGATACGCCGGGAGAGCCGAATCTTCTGCGGCTGCTTGTGGGGGAAGAGTCGGTTTCTGAAGCTGACCCTAAAACAGAACCGATCGCAGTGATCGAGACGGTAGTCGATGATTCGACTCCTCAGGTCTTGGCGTACGTGAGTGATCTTCTGCTCGAAGCCGGCGCGTGGGACGTGTATCGCACGACAGTGCAGATGAAGAAAGGCCGCACGGGCGTGCAACTCACGGTGCTGTCGAATCCAGATCGCGTTCCGGGGCTGCGTGAACTGCTCTTTCGCGAGACCACGACGATTGGCCTGAGATGGCGCATCGAAAATAAAGTTGCACTCGAACGCGAGTTTGTCACCGTGGAAACGCCATGGGGCAAGGTGCGCATCAAGGTCGCACACTGGGCATCGGGAAAGATCGCCAATGCATCACCAGAGTACGAGGATTGCCGCTCGATCTCGCAAAACTATCTGATTCCTCTGAAAGAAGTGATGCGGGCCGCAATGCAGGCCTACGCAAACGGCGAAGGAAAAGCCACTAATGGATCCTCTGGTTATCGAATCGCTGCTTCATGAGGTGCGCGAGGGGCGCATCGAGGTCGCCCAGGCGATGGAGCGGCTGCGTCACCTTCCTTTTGAAGACCTCGGTTTTGCCAAGCTCGACCATCATCGCGCGCTGCGCACCGGCATGCCGGAGGTGATCTTTGCAGAAGGCAAAACAGCCGCGCAGGTGGCCACGATCTTTGCGCACATGGCTAAGGCCGGCGGCAATGTGCTGGCAACGCGGGCCTCGCGTGCTGCATATGATGCTGTACGCGAACTCGAACCGCGCGCGGAGTTTCACGAAACCGCCCGCGCCATCACGCTAACCCAGATGCAGACCGCGCAAGGCAAAGGTACGGTTGCAGTGGTCTGTGCCGGAACGAGCGACTTGCCGATCGCCGAAGAGGCAGCCATCACAGCGCGCTTGACGGGCAACACGGTCGAGCTGATCGCCGATGTGGGCGTCGCCGGCATTCATCGCTTGCTGGCGCAACAGAGCGCGCTCAAGCAGGCGCGTGTCCTGATCGTCTGCGCCGGCATGGAAGGCGCGCTCCCCACGGTGGTGGGCGGCCTGGTGAACGCGCCGGTCATTGCCGTCCCGACCAGCATTGGCTACGGCGCATCGCTCGGCGGTGTTGCGGCCCTGCTCGGCATGCTGAACACCTGCTCACCGAACGTCTGCGTCGTCAATATCGATAACGGATTCGGCGCCGCCTGCATCGCTTCACTTATCAACCATCAATAGCGGACAAACGCAATGACTCCTGGGAAATGTTGAGGTGTCTCCCTGGTTTCAGGGAATCACGTGTCTGATCACCGCAAATTGCCGTAAGATTGCGTAAAGCTACATTGGCCCATCCGGAGGATTCACCCGTTGCGCGTTTCCCGTCTGTTTTTCACGTTTTTTTGCGTCATTTCGGTTTTGATCGGCTCAGCGCTCGCGCAGCAGGAACCTCAAAAACAGCAGGGCGGCATGGGAGGCGGCGTCTCTTCGGGGGTGGCGGCGGCTCCGGTGTATGACGCGGAAAAGCGGCCCATCACGGCGGGCGGGTTCGTCGATAAGGGGCCAGTCATTTTCAACGACGTCACCAAGCAGGCGGGGCTTTCCGGTTGGATTCACAAGATGGGTGTGCCGGAGAAGAACTTCATCGTTGAGACCAATGGCTCGGGGGTTTGCCTGGTCGACTATGACAACGATGGCTGGCTTGACATCTATCTTGTCAACGGCTCGACCTTCAACGCGCTCGACGGCAAAGAAGAATCGCCGCATGCAGCGCTCTTCCACAATAATCACGACGGAACCTTCACCGATGTGAGCGGCAAGGCGGGCGTGACCAACGATCGCTGGGGATATGGATGCTCCGTTGCCGACTATGACAACGACGGTTGGCCCGATCTCTTCATCGGCAATTACGGAAAGAATCGCCTGTATCACAATAACCACGACGGCACCTTCACCGACGTAGCCGAAAGGGCCGGTGTCACGCTGGGCAACTGGTCTTCAGGGTCTGCATGGGGAGACTACGATGGCGACGGCCGGCTCGATCTGTACGTCGCCGGCTATGTGCACTTCGATCGCGACAATCTGCCTATCGGCGGAAGCAAGGCGGTTGGTTATTCTTTCTGCCAGTATCGCGGCCAGGCAGTTAATTGCGGTCCGCGCGGCCTGATCGGCGAGCCGGATCACCTCTTCCACAATAACGGTGATGGTACCTTTACCGATGTGACGGCAAAGGCCGGCGTGGAAGATAAGGATCGCTACTATGGCTTTACCGCGATTTTTGTTGATCTCAATGGCGACGGCAAGCCGGATCTGGTCGTAGGCAATGACTCGACGCCCAACTATCTCTACATCAACAAAGGCGATGGCACCTTCGATGATCAGAGTTACGTCTCAGGGTTCGCCCTCAACAGTGACGGCCGCGAAATTGCTTCGATGGGCGTCGCCGCAGGCGATTATGAGAACAACGGCCTGATCGACTTCTTTATTACCGACTTCGGCGACGACTACAAAGTGCTCTTCCATAATGATGGCGATGCCAGCTTTACCGACGTGAGCTACAAAGCAGGCGTTGCGCAGACGACGATTCCCTTTGTCGGCTGGGGCGATGGTTTTATTGACTACGACAATGACGGCTGGCTCGATCTCTTCGCTGTGAACGGACACGTCTATCCGCAGGTGGATCAGCACGAGTGGGGCACGACGTTTGCCGAGCGTACGCTGCTGTTTCGCAATGTTCCTGACGCAACTGGAAAAGGAAGGAAGTTTGAGTACATTCCGCCGGTGAAAGGAACGGGGCTCGCAGAGGTGATTCCGGGCCGCGGCGCAGCTTTCGGCGATCTGTTCAACGATGGCAAGATGGACGTGGTGATCAATCCAGTGGATGGGCCGCCGGTGCTGCTGCGCAACGTCGATCCCGACCATCATCACTGGGTGGAATTGGCCTTGGTCGGCGGGCCCAAGAGTCCGCGCGACGCGACCTGCGCCACCGCTTACCTGAAGGCCAACAGCATGCGCCAGCGGCAGGATGTGATGTCAAGCGGCAGCTACATCTCGGCAAACGACCGGCGCCTGCACTTTGGCCTTGGTGATGCAACCGATGCCGGCACCGTGGAGATTCACTGGCCCTCCGGCGCGAAAGAAACCATCAAGCTTCCGGCTGTGGATCGCATCTACACGATCACGGAAGGCAAAGGCATCACCGGCGCGTTTTGCGACGGGGATCCGTGCAAAGAAGCGGCCGCTTCATCCGCTGCACGATAACCTTCTTGCGGCGCCGATTCTCAATGAAGTTGACAAGGCGTTGCCGGCGGCGCAATCGGGTCGGGCACCTTCGGCAGTTTCTCGGCGTCGATTGCTGCGACACCGGCGAGCCCCAGTCCCAGTCACGTCACTGATCGAGAGTAACAGTCCGCTTAATCCAATCACTTTCAGATTACGAATCAACGTGTTCTTCAGGTGCGCCAATTCGATGCCCTTGGCGCACGTGCCCGTCACATTGGTCAGCGAGAACCCGATGAGCGGTTTGCGCGGATGGATTTCCAGTCCAGTCATCGATGATCACGTGCTTGCACGAATCCACAAAGAGGCGCCGTGATCTCTTCACAAAGCATGCGGAAGAGCTTGAGTCTGCATTCAAAGAAACGCCTTCGATCTATCTGTTCGGGTGCGGGCTTGCAATCTGCTGGTGCATAGGCCGAGATAAAATGCGCGCGGCTTACGATCCTGGAACTTGAAACCGCGGAGCCATCACGCCCGTGATAGGATGGCTGCGCCGTTCTGATCGTGCTCGAAGAAAGGCATCGGGGAGAAGAGGTTCAATAGAAAGGAAGTAAATGACAATGCGCAGATTCGCCTTCACGCTAGGCATGACTTTGGCGCTCACTGCATGCACACTCGCGGCGCAGGAGACACACCGAACGGTGGTCAATGCATCTCCGAATCCGGCTGACGATACAAGGCCCAACAATCCGGCGGTTCCAGACGCTTATGCGCTTATCGGCCATTTCGATCGCATTGTCGTGATTCGCCTCAAGTATGGAGCGAATCTTCTTGAAGGAATGAAGCGCGTAATCAAGGAGCAGAATATTCAAAACGGTGTGATTCTGTCCGCTGTCGGTTCGCTGCGTGGCTATGAAGTGCATCAGGTCAGCAGCCGCGACTTTCCGAGCCAGGATACGTTCGAGAAAAATCCTATGCAGCCGGTCGACCTGGTGAGCATGAATGGATACGTGATCAATGGCCGAATCCACGCGCACATGACGCTCGCAACACCCGATCACGTGATTGCCGGTCACGTGGAAGAAGGTAACGAGGTCTACACCTTCGCAGTCGTGACGATCGGTGTAATGAACGATACGGATTTGGGCAAGATTGACGATAAGACTTACCGGTGAAAGATAATCTGCCGATACTGCGTGGTCAGACCACGCGTTGACAGCACCTGCGCCTCTGGGGTACAAACCGAGTCATGCCCCGCAGCAGTCGAGCTGGATTGCATTTCCTGATTCTTTCTCTCGCCTTCGCCTTCATTGCCTTGATGTTTGCTCATCCGTCTTCAGCGAACGTGATCGGCACAAATGTCATTGCGAAAGCCGTCACGCGCGATCGAATCGCCTCGTTGCCTAAGAAAGAGCGGAAAGCCTGGCTCGCTTATCTGGAACGTTCGGAAAAACAAAAGGTGCTCGATAAACAGGTTTTGCAAAGCGAGCAGAAAGCTGCCGGTAATACGAATCCGCAACATGCGCCGGCGGGCCGTGGCGCCTTCGCGCTGCGAATTGAGCATCCCGCCGACTGGTACGCAAGTGAGGAAGCCCTGCGCATTGCCCACAACGTGATTACCTATCAGGTGCCGGATGGCGGCTGGAGCAAGAATATCGACATGGCGAGCCATCCGCGCGCGCCTGGTGATTTTTATGACACAGACAATCTGAATCGCTTTTCTGATCCGTCAGATTTCGATAAGCCCGTCGATCCAAATTGGCATTACATCGCTACGCTGGATAACGATTCAACCTGGATGCAGATCCGCTTTTTGGCGCGGGTCGCAACGGCATTACTTGCTGCGCACCGAAACGCAGACGCCATACCGGTTCGTATCTCGGTCGAGCGCGGAGTGGAATATCTGCTCAAAGCGCAGTACCCCAACGGCGGCTGGCCGCAAGTGTGGCCGCTCGAAGGCGGATATCATGACGCCATTACGATCAATGATGGCGCGATGCTGCATGCGATCGAAATTCTGCGCGATGTAGCAAGCGGCGCTCCCGACTACGCTTTTCTTCCCGCCGCGCTTGCGCGCCAGGCGGAACCAGCCGCCCAGCACGGTATCGATTGCCTGCTGAACCTGCAGATCGTCGAAAACGGCGTGAAGACCGCGTGGGCGCAGCAGTACGATGCGCTTACGCTTGACCCAACCTCGGCGCGCAATTACGAGATGGCGTCGATCTGCAGCGATGAGAGCTTTGCAATCATGGAGTTCCTTATGCAGGTGCCGAACCCCACGCCTGCAGAGATCGCCGCGGTGCACGCGGCTGCGGCCTGGACCGCCAAAGTCGCCATTTCGGGCTACCGGTTCGGCAGCGGCGACTTCCGCGCAGACCGCTCCAGCCCGGATGGCCGTAGGCTCGTAGCACTTGCCGGTGCAGGACCGATATGGGCGCGCTACTATCAGACCGGAACGGACAAGCCAATCTTCGGCGATCGTGACAAGACGATCCACGATGATGTAAATGATCTGAGCCGCGAGCGGCGCAATGGCTACGCATGGTTCAACACGGAAGGCGTGGCCGTGCTGGCGCAGTACAAGGACTGGGCGCAGACTCATCCGAGGTCCGCCAATTGATCTTCTCTGGAGAGGATTCGTGCTCAGCCGACGCCGCTTTCTCGCTCAATCCGCTGCCGGTCTTTCTGCGCTTTCGTTCCATGCAACGCATGCGGGCGCACTATCTGTGCCCGCGCCCGGGAAGCCACTCATGCCCGGAAGACCACTCATGATTGACTCGCACGTTCACGTCTTCAAGCGCGATCCGAAGTTTCCCTATGCTCCGGGCGCCAATCCTCCGGATGAAGACGCCTCCGCGGAAGCTCTAATCGAGTTGATGCGCGCCAATGACGTTGCCCGCACCGTAATCATCCAGGTGATTCATTACAAGTGGGACAACAGTTATCTCGCCAGCGTGTTGAAGCGCTATCCAAAGTTGTTTCATGGAGTGTGTCGCGTCAATCCCGAAGATCCTGCGGCTCCCGACCATCTGAGCCAACTCACAGCCGAAGGATTTCGCGGTGTGCGCCTGAGCCCGGCAGCGACGGCCGAAGGCGATTGGATTCGCGGGCCGCTGATGCCACCGCTGTGGCGGCGGTGCAATGAACTCAAGGTACCGATGACGATTCTGGCTCCGGTGACGCGCATGCCAGATTTGGTTCCACTGATCGAAGCCAATCCGGAGCTCACGGTGGTGATCGATCACATGGCAGACTGCCCGCTCGACCGGCCCGACCTGCTCAAGCTGCTGCTCGATCTGGCGCGCTATCCCAAGGTCTACGTCAAGGCAACGGACTTGTGGATCTTATCGAAGCAGCCTTATCCCTATCCGGACGCGCAGGACCAGGTGAAGCGGCTGCTTGAGAGTTTTGGAGCGAAACGCTTGATGTGGGCTACGAACTGGCCGGTGTCGCTTAAACAACTTTTATACGAAAAGCTCGTCGAGCTTTACCGCGATCACTTCAACTTTCCTACTCCCGAGGAGCACCGCGAGATTCTCAGCGGCACCGTGCAGCGGGTGTGGCCCTTCGGGCTCTGATTCGCGCAAGAAAAAAGGCCGCTCGCCTGACTTCACGATGCCTTCCACATCGTGCAGCAGAAACGAACGGCCGCTGGGGGAGTATGAATCAACCGCGTGCGTAGTCTTCCAGGGCCCCACGGCTTGGGATCGTGATCGTGCATCCGTGTTGCGCCACAAGCCGGCGATTCTTGAACACTGAAAGCGTGCGCGTAACCGTTTCGCGCGAGGCGCCGATAAATTCGCCGATCTCTTCGTGCGTCAGCGACAACCGGCACTGCGAAACGCTCTCAGTTTTCTGGCCAGAGTCGCTCCAACGCAGCAGCAGGCAAGCAAGGCGCTCTGGGACAGAAGTGGAAAGGCCTACCATCCGCAACTGCTCGCAGGCCAGATTGAAGCTGCGGCTAACCTCGCGGGTCACGGTTTCGTAGACTTCAGGATTGCGTGCAAGAAAGTTGAGGAATGCCTGCCGCGAGATGTGCGCGATCTTCGCTGGGTAGAGCGTATCCGCTGTCATCTCGTAAGGATTGCCGGAGAGCGCCGAAGAAAGTCCCAGCACTTCGCCTGCTTTGGCGATGCGCAGGCTCAGGCGGCGGCCATCGCTCGAGTTGATCGAAAGCTTAACCTCGCCTTCGACAATCACGAGCACGCCGTCGGAGGGCTGTGTCTCGCTGAACAGAACCTTGCCAGCCGGCTGCGACACCGGAACCAGCAGAGTTTCGAGATCGGCTAAAGCCGATGCAGACAAGCTGCTGAAAAATTCGCTTTTTCTGTAGAGCTTGACGGGTACTTCATTGCTCTTCTCGCGCTCGGTTTGCATGTTAGACCTCCGCCTCTCTTGAGTTATCGTTCTTGCGTGTAATCTCTTCAGCTAAATATTGGGTCCAGGGTGTGCTGGTGAGGATGGAAGCCTGGGTCTGAAAGTAAATCGTGCGCAGGGTCCGAATTCCACCAGCGTCGACATAAGTAGTTTCACGGAGATCCAGGGAAAGAGATTTGGAAGCCAGCTTCGGCGAAGTTTCTTTCCAGAGGCGGTCAAGTTCGGCCGCCCATGGTCCAACGATCCGTCCTTCCAGCTTTACGACCATTGCTTTCTCGTTCTCTTCAACTGTGATTCGTAATGCCATGCCCTGTATAAGGCACGGCGCGTGCCAAACTGGCCTCGTCACGCGCCCAGCTTTGCAATCTGCTGAAAATGAAGTGCTTATTGTCGCGAGATTTGCCAGAAAGAGTGAGAAAGGCTAGGCGGCGTGACGAAGTGACGAAGACGATATTTCGTCGCGTGACGAAATTGAGTCGTCACGCTCGCCGTCACATATAGTCGGAACGCTCGATGCCGAGCTTCTTGATCTTCGAATTGAGAGTGGTGCGTTTCAGGCCCAGGCGGGTAGCGGCGCCCGTAGGTCCGCCGATCATGCCTTTGGCTTCACGCAGCGTCCGGAGAATATGATCGCGCTCCGCGGCTTGCAGAGTGGGATTGGCTACAACTTCTGTGTCATCCTCTTCTTCGATCTCAGGCTCCTGGAGTTCGGCCAGCGGCACGTGCAGGGCCGGTCCGCGCGAGAGGATGACGGCACGCTCGAGAAAGTTTTCGAGCTCGCGGATATTGCCAGGCCATCTCCAGCGGATGAGCGCCTCCATTACATCGGGAGGAATTGTTTCAATATTCTTGCCCATCCGGCGGCTATGCCGTGAAACGAAGTGCCGGACGAGGACGGGAATATCAGCAGCGCGCTCGCGCAGTGGCGGCGCAAAGACAGGAAATACCTTGAGCCGGTAAAACAGGTCGCTGCGAAACTGTTTTTCAGCCACCATCTTGGCCAGGTCGCGATTAGTGGCGGCAATCAGACGCACGTTCACGGGGATCGGCCTTATGCCGCCGACGCGCTCGATCTCCCGCTCCTGCAGCGCCCGCAGCAGCTTGGGCTGCAGGTCGAGTGGCAGCTCACCGATCTCATCGAGAAAGAGCGTTCCTTCATGAGCAAGCTCCAGCCGTCCAATTTTGCGCGCAATCGCTCCAGTAAACGCGCCTTTCTCATGGCCGAAGAGCTCGCTCTCGATGAGGCCGGCCGGAATAGCCGCGCAGTTCAGCTTAATAAAAGTGCGCTCACTGCGTGAACTCAGCCGATGGATAGAGCGCGCCAGCAGTTCTTTGCCGGTGCCGGTCTCGCCCTGGATCAACACTGTCGCGTCGGTCGGCGCCACGGTCTCGATCTGGTGCAGGACATTGCGCAGGCCCGCGCTTTCGCCCACGATATCGTCAAAGCGATTCTCCAGGTTGATCTCTTCTTCGAGATACGCCTTTTCCTGATCCAGCCGTTCACGCATCTCGGCCATTTGCCGGAAGGCCAAGGCATTGTTGACCGCCATTGCCATCTGGCCGGCGACCTGGCGGAGCTTTTCAGCGTCATGCTCGGCAAAGGCATTTTCCGCCCGGCTTGCCACCGCGAGCGCACCCAAAGTCCTTTCTCTGTGGACGAGCGGCACCCATATGCCGGACTGCATGCCTGAGTCTGCGAGATGTTTAATCGACTCAGGCGCAAACGGCCAGCGATCCATCCGGTTCAGGAGCACAGGACGGCGTGTGCGAAAGGCCTGCCCTGCCGGCGAGGCGTCAGGATCGAGCAGGATCTCGCGCTGTTTTGTACCCGGATCATCGGTGGCAAGAAACTGCACGCGCAGCTTGCCGGTTGGCTCATCGTAAAGTGCAATCGTGGCAAAGTCGTGTGGAACAATTTGCCGGATGCTGGCAGAAAAGGCGTCCAGCATTTTGCGGACGTCCACATTGGCCAACAAGAGGCTGCTCAACTCTGCGATCACCGACTCCTGCGCCTGCTTTCGATCGCTCTCATCGCGCACCACTTTGGCAAATCCCGTCAATACGCCGGCAGAGTCGTGGATGGCGGTGAGCACAGTATTCACCCAGACGCGAGAACCATCTTTGCGTACGCGCCAGCCCTCTTCCTCCACACGGCCATGCTTGATCGCCTGGCGCAGCAGTTCGGCGGGGCGGCCTCGCGCCACATCTTCTTCGATAAAGAAACGCGAAAAGTGCAGCCCCAGCACTTCTTCGGCTTTGTAGCCCTTGATGTGCTCCGCACCGGGATTCCAGGTAAGGACGTGACCTTCCGGATCGAGCAGATAGATCGCGTATTCGCCGATGCTCTCCACAATCGACCGCAGCCTGAGATCGTTCAGGCGCGATGCCTCTTGCACGGCACGTAGCGCGGTCGCGTCCCGAATAAAGGTCATCAGCATCGGACCAGCTTCGGTCTCGATCCGCTTGAGCATGATATCGACGGGAAACTCCGAGCCATCCTTGCGCTGGCCGAACAAGTCAATCACCTTGCCCGCCTGCTGCTCCTGCAATGTCACTCGATCGATACCCTGGCGGGCAGGATGACCGGAACGGAATCGTTCGGGAACCAGTATCTCCACCGGCTGGCCAAGGAGTTCACCGCGGGCATAGCCAAACATCTCTGCCGCGCGCGGATTCGCGGACCGGATCAACCCCTTGTCGTCGGCGACGACAACACCGTTGGGACTGAATTCGAACAGCAGATGCTCAATTGTCGATTGCGCAAAACCGGATTGAATGCGCTCTTCCGCAGCCATCGGGTCCTGCTCAGGGAACTCCGAAGGACGCATCGTTGGGGAATTGACCTCACAGGCACAATACTGCTCCGGGCCAAGATGTTGCAACCGTCGCATCTCATGAACTGCCTTGATGTCCCCAGGTCGGCTAACAGAGTGCTGGTCAGGGAAGGGCTGCACTCCGACAAGGATTCGCGCGCTCCCTTAACAACGAAAACCGTATTGCCGCGGAAGAAAAACCTCGCCTGATATACTGCCCTGCAATCGCCATCGGTGATACGGCTTCACAAGAGCTCGTTCGGCAACACTGCACGCATCCCAGTTTCGCAGGACTATGCAGATGGCTCAGTTTCGTTCCGTTGTGTCTTTTGTTGTCGGGCTGATCGCGATCCTCGGCCTTGCTTCTCCCGCCATGACCCAGGCGTCCACGCCGGCCATGACTCCGGATATCCCGCCGCAGTTCACGCCTCCGCATCACGATTACGATTTTGTGAAGCGTGAGGTGATGATCCCGATGCGGGATGGGGTAAAGCTCTATACAGTTATCGCCATTCCCAAAGGTGTGACTCATGCGCCGATCATCCTTACGCGCACGCCATACAACGCCGCTGAACGCATGCATGTGAAGGAGTCGCCCTATCTGCAGGACGAGGTGGTGGTGGGCGATGATGTCTGGGTGAAGGCCGGCTTCATCCGTGTCTTTCAGGATGTGCGCGGCAAGTATGGCTCCGAGGGCGATTATGTGATGACGCCGCCGCCCACAGGACCGCTTAATCCGAATGGGCCGAACGACACCAAAGATGCGTGGGATACGATCGACTGGCTGGTGAAGAATGTGCCCGAGTGCAACGGCAGAGTGGGCATGATCGGCTCCTCCTATGAGGGATTCACCGTGGTGATGGCGCTGCTCGATCCCCATCCGGCGTTGAAGGTGGCCGCACCGGAAAGTCCTATGATCGATGGCTGGATGGGCGATGACTGGTTCCACTACGGCGCCTTCCGCCAGATCAATCTCGACTACTTTGCCGAGCAGACTACCGTGCATAAGCGCGGAGAGATCATTCCGCGCCTGAACTATGACGACTACACCAACTTTCTCGAGCAGGGTTCGGCGGGCGACTTTGCGCGCTACGGCGGGCTCGAGCAGCTTCCCTTCTGGCGGAAGGTCGAGGAGCATCCTGCGTACGACGATTTCTGGCAGGACCAGGCCCTCGATAAACTGATCGCGAAAGTTCCGCTCAAGGTGCCCGTCCTCTGGGAGCAGGGCCTGTGGGACCAGGAGGACATGTGGGGTGCAAACCACTCCTACGCCGCCGTTGAACCCAAGGACACGAACAACGACAGGAATTTCCTGGTCATGGGGCCGTGGTCCCATAGCCAGATCAATCGCAAGGGCTGGAACTTGGGCACGCTGCAGTGGACCGGCGACACCACCCTGCAATATCGCCGCGACATAGTGCTTCCCTTCTTTAAGCAGTATCTGGTGGAGGGTGCGCCCAAAGCCGATACACCGCCGGTACTGGTCTACAACACCGGCGAGAATCGCTGGGATCGCTTAAAGCAGTGGCCGTTGAGCTGCGAATCCGGCTGTCCTGACAAGACAAAGCCGCTCTATTTAGAAGCGAATGGCAAGCTGTCTTTCGATGCTCCAGCTGCCGGCGGTGAGCAGTTCACGCAATATGTCTCCGATCCGGCCAAGCCGGTGCCGTTTTCACCCCGGCCATTTGTTCAAAGCGATGCGGATGCCTGGCGTACATGGCTCGTGCATGACCAGCGCTTTGTGGATGAACGTCCTGACGTACTCACCTTCGTCTCCGATTCGCTCACGGCTCCGTTGCGTCTTGCCGGCAGGCCGGAGGTCCATCTCTTTGCATCCACAAGCGGCACTGATAGCGATTGGGTGGTCAAGCTAATCGACGTCTATCCGGGTGTAGATCCTTATGATGCGGCGATGGGCGGATACGAATTGCCGATTGCCACTGACATCTTCCGCGGCCGCTATCGCACCAGCTTCGAACATCCCGAGGCTATCACGCCCGACAAGCCGCTGCTCTATCAGTTCGGCTTGCCTATGGTGAATCACGTCTTCAAGCCCGGCCACCGGATCATGGTGCAGGTGCAGTCAACGCTCTTTCCGCTTTATGATCGCAATCCGCAGACATTTGTGCCGAACATCTTCGACGCCCGGCCAACCGATTATCGCAAAGCGACGCAGCGCGTTTGGCATACGTCCAGCGACGCCAGCTTTATAAGCCTGCCGGTCGTCACGTCAAGCGAATCCAACTAGCTTCTGGATATTGTGAGACATCCGATTTTTGAGGATCCCGGGAAAGATTTTCAGTATACCCTTGGGGGGCATAGGCATCTATACTTGCATGAGGAGACTTCGGATCATGGAGAACATTCTTAAATTATCGATTGAAGGCATGCATTGTGATGGGTGTGTCAACCGAGTCACCAAGGCCCTGAGTTCCGTGGATGGCGTCCGGGTCGATTCGGTCATGGTTGGCGCAGCTACGGTCACGGTTGATCCCAAACGCGTTTCTCCGGAGCAGGTAGCCGCCGCCGTCGATCGTATCGGCTTTACTGCGCACGTAGAACGTTGAACGAGCGAGGTGTAGATGCCCGATCTCGCTGCCTCCAAAATCAAAGCCCCCTCGGCCGCTGCTAAATCGGCAGCCGTGGAGCGGGTGACGATTCCGGTTACCGGGATGACCTGCGCTGCCTGCCAGTCGTTCGTCCAGCGGACTCTTGCCAGCGAGGCTGGCGTGCGCGATGCCTCCGTTAACCTCATGCTGCACAACGCGACCGTCACCTTCGACCCGCGCGCCACCTCGATTGAGGGACTTGTCGAAAAGATTCGCAGCACCGGCTACGGCGCAGAGATGCCCGTCGCCAGCGAATCGGCCTTTGCCGCCCAGCAGAAAAGTGATGAAGATCAGCTCCGCGAATATCGGCTGCTACGCACCAAAGCCTGGGTGAGTGTTCTTGCCGGCATCGTTGCCATGATCGTTTCGATGCCCCTTATGAGCGTGGCGCATTCTGGCATGCAACAAATGCCTGTTGCACGAATGCCCATTGCACGAATGAATGACCCGTTCATGAACTGGTCTGTGCGCGTCCTTGATCCTGTGTTGCGCGCTGTCTTGCCCTGGCTCTATCAAGTAAGCGCGGACTCGCTTCGCTGGTTTCTCTTTTTTCTTTCCGCATTCATTGTGAGCTGGGCGGGCCGGCGCTTCTACGTCAAAGCCTGGTCGGCGCTTCGCCATAAGACTGCGGATATGAACACGCTCGTTGCGCTGGGCACAGGAGCGGCATTTCTTTATTCCGCAGCCAGCACCATCGCGCCTGGGTTTTTTCTCGCGCACGGCATCGCTCCGGACGTCTACTACGAGGCCGGCATTCTGATCATCGGCCTTGTGCTGGTCGGCAACACGCTCGAAAGCCGAGCCAAGAGCCGCACCGCGCGGGCGCTGCGTAAATTAGTGGAACTGCAGCCCAAGAACGCGCGTGTACTGCGCGACGGTGTAGAGCGCGACCTGCCGCTTGAGGAAATTCAGCATGGCGACATCGTTCGTGTGCGCCCCGGCGAGCGCATTCCTGTCGACGGTGTTGTGGTTGCCGGTAAGAGCAGTGTGGATGAGTCGATGCTCACGGGCGAATCGCTGCCGGTGGAGAAAACTGCGCAGGATCGCGTGATCGGCGGCACGCTCAACCAGCGCGGCTCGCTTGAGGTGCGCGCCACCATGCTCGGCGCCGAAAGCACGCTGGCGCAGATTGTGCGCTTGCTGCGCGATGCACAAGGGACGCGCGCTCCGGTGCAGAGGCTTGCCGATCGTGTCAGCGCCATCTTTGTTCCTGCCGTGCTGGGTTGCGCTATCGTGACGTTCGCGGCCTGGCGTATCTTCGCTCCCGGCGCCGGCATAATGCAGGCTTTCGCGGCGGCCGTTACGGTGCTGGTGATCGCATGTCCGTGTGCGATGGGACTAGCGGTTCCGACAGCCGTGATGGTGGCCACCGGGCGCGGAGCGGCCTTCGGCCTGCTGATCAAAGGGGGCGAAGCTTTGCAGCGTCTCGAAAAGATAGACACCGTCGTCTTGGACAAGACCGGCACCATCACCGTGGGCCGGCCCGAGGTCACAGAGATTTTTCTCTCACCCCAGAACGGCTTTGTCGAAGATGAAATTCTCCGAATGGCCGCTGCGCTTGAACGGGCCAGCGAGCATCCGTTGGGTGAAGCGGTAGTTCGCCACGCAGAACAGCGTGGGCTCACGCTGCCGCGGGCCGAGGCGTTCGAATCGACTGCCGGGCGCGGCGTGGCCGGCACCGTCGAGGGCCACGCTGTTCGAATCGGCAATGCCGATTTTCCGCGCGACTCTGGCATTGATGTCGAGTCGCTCCGCGAAGTTGCAGAGCGGGCCGCGACGCAAGGCGGAACGCCATTGTGGATCGCGATCGATCAAATGCTGGCCGGAGTTCTCGTCGTCGCCGATCGCGTGAAGCCCACGTCGATCGAAGCCATCCGGCAGTTGCGTGCGGAGAAACTTCGAGTCGTGATGCTCTCCGGCGATAACGAGCGCACAGCGCGTGCCATTGCCAAGCAGGTCGACATCGACGAAGTCGTTGCTGGCGTGCTGCCGCAAGGGAAAGTCGATGCAGTCCGCCGGTTACAGGCGGAAGGTCGTGTTGTGGCGATGGTGGGTGATGGCGTTAACGACGCTCCTGCCTTAGCGCAGTCCGACGTGGGCATCACGATGGCTACTGGCTCCGATGTGGCGCTCGACGCCGGCGACGTAACGCTGATGCGCAGTGATCTGAATGGCGTGGCTGCGGCCATTGCTCTTTCGCGCGGGGCGATGCGCGTGATGCGCCAGAATCTCTTCTGGGCCTTTGCCTACAACGTAATCGGCATTCCCATTGCGGCCGGGATTCTCTATCCCGTCTGCGGGCTGCTGCTGAGTCCGGTGCTGGCCAGCGCTGCGATGGCCTTCAGTTCTTTCAGCGTAGTCACCAATAGCCTGCGATTGAACCGGCTGCGAGTGGCGTAAGGAGAGTTATGGCAAGCAAGAAAATCGAAGCTCTTTGTGGATGCGAGATGCCGGCGGCAGGCCGCAAGGCATTGGGAGTTGATCCTGAGATCAAGGCCTCGAATCTGCGCCGGCTTGGTCGCATCGAGGGCCAGATTCGCGGTATTCAGCGCATGGTAGAAGAAGACCGCTACTGCGCCGACATTCTCATGCAAGTCTCGTCTGCGCAGGAGGCACTGCGCGCTGTCGCGCGCTCCCTGATGCGCAACCATCTCGCGCATTGCGCGACACATGCCATCCGTACTGGCTCTGAAGAAGAAAAGCAGGCCATGTACGATGAGCTGCTTGAGATGATCTATAAAAACGCACGCTGAGACGCATACAATAACGGCGGGTAACGATTTGTGCCAAAGCGCAGCGCAGGATTACTGGTTTACCGCCATCGCGAAGACACTCCGGAAGTTTTTCTGGTTCATCCAGGCGGGCCGTTCTGGGCTAAGAAAGATCTCGGCGCGTGGACGATTCCTAAAGGCGAGTACCTCGACGACGAAGAGCCATTGCAAGCCGCCCGGCGCGAATTCGAAGAAGAGACCGGCTTTCGTGTCGACGGAGATTTCATAGAACTCGGGACAATCACGCAAGCCAGCGGAAAGATTGTCTCTGCCTGGGCTTGCGAAGGCGACTTCGATCCAGCCCAGCTTACCAGCAACACCTGCGAGATCGAGTGGCCACCTCGCTCGGGCCGTCAGATCACGATTCCCGAGGTTGATCGGGGTGCATGGTTCTCTGTTTCGGAAGCAGAGCAGCGGATTTTAAACGCCCAGCAACCTATTCTCGCTAGACTTTTGCAACAACTGAATCGGCGGGATGGCAGGCAATCCTGATTTCCTGCGCAACCTGACCGCTGGTCGCCCAATCTAAAAAGTGGACGCATGCTTGCGTGACACGATGAAACTTTGCCGCCGGGCCCAGTCTCTTCAAGTGCGCGCCCGATGAACTACCATGACAAAACAGCCGCGGCGCAAGATCGACGCCGCAGAAAGCTGTTTTACCCCCCCGCCTCTGAAAGGAGAGAACATGGCCACCCCTGCAGCCGAAGAGGTCAAGAATCCTCAAGTTGAGCCACTCACCCACCGAAAGGCCTGGACGGCCCTCGAAGCGCATTCCGCCAAGATGCGCGAGACGCATCTGCGCACACTGTTTGCAGACGATCCCAAGCGCGGTGAGCGGATGACCGTTGAAGCCGCAGGCCTGTTTCTGGACTACTCCAAGAATCGCGTCACCGACGAGACTCTCCGCCTGCTCCTGCAACTGGTCGAGGAGTCGGGCCTGAAACAGCGCATTGCCTCCATGTTCAGCGGCGAAAAGATCAACATCACGGAAAAACGCGCGGTGCTTCATGTCGCGCTACGCGCCCCTAAGAGCGCGTCGATCCTGGTAGATGGCGAAAATGTGGTGCCGCAGGTGCATGAAGTGCTCGACAAGATGACCGCATTCGCCAACCGCGTGCGCAGCGGCGAGTGGACGGGACACTCCGGCAAGCCGATCAAGAACATCGTGAATATCGGCATCGGCGGATCGGACCTGGGCCCGGTGATGGCCTATGAAGCGCTGCGTCACTTCAGCAATCGCGATATGACCTTCCGCTTTGTCTCCAATGTGGACGGTACCGATTTTGCTGAAGCTGTGCATGACCTCGATGCCGAAGAGACGCTCTTTATCGTCTCCTCCAAGACATTCACCACGCTCGAAACCATGACCAACGCGCACACGGCGCGCGCGTGGCTGCTCGGAAAAATCGGCGGGCATCAGTCGTCGGTTGCCAAGCACTTCGTCGCGGTGTCCACCAACGCTGCAGAGGTGGCGAAGTTCGGCATCGACACGGCGAATATGTTCGGCTTCTGGGACTGGGTTGGCGGCCGCTACTCGATGGATTCGGCCATCGGTCTCTCGACCATGCTGGCCATCGGTCCGGAAAACTTCCGCAAGATGCTCGATGGTTTCCACGAGATGGACGAGCACTTCCGCACCGCTCCCTTTGAGCGCAATCTGCCGGTGCTGCTTGCCCTGCTGACCGTCTGGTACGTTAACTTCTTCAACGCAGAGACCGTGGCCATCCTGCCTTACGACCAGTACCTCAAGCGTTTCCCTGCGTATCTGCAGCAACTGACCATGGAGAGCAACGGCAAGCACGTCACCCTCGATGGCCGTCGCGTGGACTACTCCACCTGCCCCATCTATTGGGGCGAGCCCGGCACCAATGGACAACACTCGTTCTATCAGTTGATGCACCAGGGCACGCGGCTGATCCCCTGCGACTTCATCGCCTTTTACCACACGCTGAATAAGCTCGGCCGGCATCACGACATGCTGATCGCCAACGTCTTCGCGCAGACCGAAGCGCTGGCCTTCGGCAAGACACCCGAGCAGGTCAAGGCCGAAGGCACGCCAGACTGGCTCGTTCCTCATCGCGTCTTTGAAGGCAACCGTCCGTCAAACACAATCCTCGCCGACGAGCTCACGCCTGCAATGCTGGGCAAGCTGGTGGCTCTCTACGAGCACAGCGTGTTTACGCAGGGCACGATCTGGCAGGTCAACTCCTTTGACCAATGGGGCGTGGAGCTTGGCAAAGCGCTTGCGCAGCGCATCATTCCCGAGCTTGAAGACAAGGCAGAGCCCGATCTCAAACACGACAGCTCCACGAACAACCTGATTCGTCGTTATCGCAAAGCGAAGGAGTCGTAGCTATGATTCCGCGTGGATTCGACCGTCCACTTTATATCCTGCCCTTCGATCATCGCGGTTCTTTCGAGACCGGCATGTTCGGCTGGCATGGTGAGTTAAACCAGGAACAGACCGCGCAGATCGCCGCTGCCAAAGAGGTCATCTACGACGGATTCAAGGCAGCGGTCGCCGGCGGCGTAGCGAAAGAAAAAGCCGGCCTGCTTGTCGATGAGCAGTTTGGCGCAGCGGTCCTGCGTGACGCCGCCGCGAATGGCTATCAGATCGCGTGCCCTGTCGAGAAGAGCGGTCAGGAAGAGTTCGACTTCGAATATGGGAATGACTTCGCCGCGCACATCGAAGCCTTTCATCCGACCTTCGCCAAGGTGCTGGTCCGTTACAACCCCGAAGGCGATGAGGGATTGAATCATCATCAGGCCTCGCGGCTCAAGAAGCTGTCGGATTATCTGCAGAACGCCAACCGCAGCCTGTTTATGTTCGAACTTCTCGTTCCACCGGAGAAAGACCAGCTTGACGACGTGAGAGGTGACAAGAACGCCTACGACCTCGAGGTTCGCCCCAAGCTGATGGTCGAAGCGATTCACGAACTGCAGGATGCAGGCGTGGAGCCGGACATATGGAAGATCGAAGGGCTCGATCTAGGCCTCGATTGCGAAAAGATCGTCTCTGCGGCCCGACGTCACGGGCGCGATCACGTGGGCTGCATCGTGTTAGGGCGTGGCGAGAACGACGAGAAAGTCCGCCATTGGCTTGCGACCGCTGCGTCGGTTCCGGGCTTTATCGGCTTCGCTGTTGGCAGGACGGATTTCTGGGATCCGCTCGTCTCCTGGCGTAACGGCAAAACTACGCGCGATCAGGCAGTCGCGCAAATCGCCGCACGCTACCGTGAATTTGTGGACGTATTTGAAGGCGCCCGCAGCAAGGCTCAAGCCGCCTGAAGCGCACCGGCGGGTCGGCTCAGCGTTGAAAGCGAGTAATGCTCTCGATTCATCCCGCCAGTAGTGTGCCTGGAAGCCCGAATTCAAACTAGGGTATACTGGCGCCAAGAGCAGCGTGGCTTCAGCCGCTCGAATCGAGGTGCGTCTTCCGCAGGGACTCCGGTTCACTGACGATCGACGTTCCGCCATCGGAGACTACGCGGTGGCGCGCCGTGGTTCGCGTGCTCCGAAGTCCTGTAGATGCTCTTAGTTGCACCCTCCTTCCCGCCTCCTGTACTCTTTGCGGCTCGCCTTTGCCGCAGCTTTCTTCCGTGCCAATTTGTGATCTTTGCTGGGCGTCGATTCCGGCCCTGAGCCGTGCCGGCTGCTCGCTCTGCGGCGACACGCTGGAGGCCGCTGCGCAGTCCGGCCTCTGCCGGGCCTGCCGGCTGGCACCTCCCGCTTTTGAACGGGCGGTGGCCTACGGCCTCTACCAGGACCGCATGCGCGACGCTCTCCACGCCCTCAAATACGGCCGATTGCATCCCGCGGCGCGTCGTCTTGGCCGCATGCTGGCTGAGTCGATTGCCCAGCTCGCAGCCGTAGCGCCGGCAGCCATGCTTGTGATTCCAGTGCCCCTGCATCGGACCAAGCAGAGGCAGCGCGGCTTCAACCAGGCGCGGGCTCTGGCCAAAGAAGCGCTTCGTGTCCTCGCTGAGACTCGTCCGGATTGGCGCCTGACTCTTGCTTCGAGCGCACTCATGCGGCTGCGCGCGACAGACAGCCAGGCGGGACTGACTCCGCACCAGCGGCGGCTCAATTTGCGCGGGGCGTTTTCAGTCTCCGATCCTGGCGCCGTGAAGGACAAACACATTCTTCTCGTCGACGATGTCATGACCACAGGAGCGACGGCTCGCGCGGCGGCGCAGGTGCTGATGCGAGCGAGAGCCGCTTCCGTATGGGTGGCAACGCTGGCCAGAGCGCGGCGCGTAAACTTCACCTCTTTCAATCTTGCTGACGACGCAAACAAGCAACATGTGTCGCAACGGAACTCATTACAACCGGTATCATCCGTGCAGTTTTCATCGGCAGGGCAACTACCTTCTTCGTGAGGACAGAGCAATGTCGCTAGGAAAAGCCATGATTCATGCCCGCAAGCAGAAAGCGATTTCGAAGGCCGCGGCGCTGGCCGCCGATCACGCTGCAGGGACTCATGTGGTTCAGTCGAATCACATGCTGCAGATGCCTGTGCTGGTGCTGAACGCCTCTTATGAGCCCATCAATATCTGCGGAGCGCGCCGGGCGCTGGTGCTGGTGCTCAAGGGTATTGCACGCACCGAGGAGGAGCACGGGCTCACGCTGCATGCGCAGCGCAGCCGAATCGCCATGCCTTCGGTGATCCGGCTGCTCGAATACCGCAGGATTCCGCATCAGACGCGCGCTCTCTCGCGGAAAAACATTCTTCTGCGCGACCGCAACACCTGCCAATACTGCGGCGAAGTGATGCCGCCGAGCGAGCTCACGCTCGATCACGTAGTTCCCCGCTCGCGCGGCGGCAACTCCACCTGGGAAAACCTCGTTGCCTGCTGCCACAGCTGCAATCGCCGCAAAGGGAACCGCATGCTGCATGAAATCGACGACATGATTTTGCTGCGCGAGCCGCGTCCTTTCTCGTTGCATACCAGCCGCCAGATTATGCGCATGCTGGGCCGCGGCGACGATCGCTGGCGCAAGTATCTGTTCTATTAGGACTAGAGTAGGGAAATGGAACCGGTTGCAATGAGCTTCGTGAAAGGGCACGACCTTAGTCGTGTCATAAAAGTCGCAAATTCAGCGGGGTTTTAGCCCTTGAGGGATATCTGTTGGACATCTCCGCGGATAAATGTAATCGGCTTCAAGGGACATTGAAAGAAGACTATGACGGAAGCGGCGCCAGCCTATCCCTACGAGACCCGGCTCGACATTCTGCATGAGTCGCTCGAAACCATCGACGTTAAGGCCCTCGCCGACGCCTGCACCTACAAATGGTTCAACCAGACGCTCTGCAAGGTGAATGAGTCGGTCGTTCGTGTCGGCGTGATCGAAGGCGAGTACCACTGGCACAAGCACGATGAAGACGACGAGTTCTTTTATGTCGTCGATGGAAAGCTCCTCATCGATCTCGAAGATAGAATTGTCGAGCTTACGCCCGGTCAGGGATTTGTCGTTCCCAAAACGGTCGTCCACCGCACACGCGCGCCCAAACGGACTGTGATTCTGATGGTCGAGAACGCGGGGATTATACCCACCGGAAACTGAGCCGGCCGGCACTACCGCCACCCTGAGATAACTCTGTCCGGTGCTGTATAGTCAAAAAGGAATGGGAACAGCTCCAAACAAGACCGCTGCAGCGGCCAAGTCCTCACAAGGGTTTGTTTATCTCCCTCTCATTGCGGGTTGGCTGGTTCCGGGTGCAGGGCATTTTGTTATCGGCAAGTGGGGCCGCGGCGCGCTGCTGGCCATCTCCATCATCGCCATGTTTGCCCTCGGGCTCGCGATGGACGGCAAGCTCTACTCCGGCGCGCAAGACATTCTCGATCTGCTTGGTCTGGTTGGCGATCTCGGCAACGGGCTGATGTTCCTCGTAAGCCGCGCGATGGGCCTGGGCGGCGATCCGATACAGTTCACTACCGCCGACTACGGCACCAAGTTCGTCGTAGTGGCTGGCCTGCTCAACGTGATCGCAGCCGTCGACGCCCACAATCTGCGCACAGGGAGGAAGTCCTAGTGCTGCGGCCCTCCCACTATACCGCGGTGCTCCTCTTTGCGGTCTTCGCTTCCACCGTCTTCGGCATCACGCAACGTGACACGCCGCGCAGGATGGTGCGCTACGGCCTCTACTGCTTTGTGCTCTTCGCAGGCTCGGCCATTGTACTCAGCTGGGTGATGTTCCTGATCGCGCGGTAGTGTCTTTCGCCGCAGCATCGAAACGATTTCAAATCACTCCCGGCCGCTGCCACACCGCCGCATCAAATGTGTGCCTGTTGACGTAGCCCTCGGCAAGATAAAGCTGAATCGCCTCGACATTCGCTTCCGTTACAGTGAGCGAGATTTCGGTAGCGCCCTGGCGCATGAACCAGTAGCTCGCCAGCGACAGCAACATCCGCGCCAGCCCGTGACGCCGATACCGCGGATGCACGCAGACCTGTGTAATGTGGCCGCTCTGCGGACTCACGCGCGAGCCGAGAATCAATGCTACGACTTCACGGCTGCTGCGCTCGATCACCACGTGCGAGACCTGCGGAGAAAACGCGCCGCAGCCTGCGTAGCGGACGATGTTGTTGAGGAAGCGCATCGACCCATGCACCGACCGGTACTGGTCATTGATGTAGCTGTCCGGATGGCCACGATACGCTTCGGCGATAAGCCTCGCTGCGGGCGCGAGATCCTCATCGCTCCAGGCGCGCAGTTCCAGGCCGCTCGAAGGAGTGATCTGTGGCGGCCTGATCGGACCCGCAAGGGTTTGAACCAGGAAGAGCCGGCGATAGATCTGGAAGCCCGCGTTCTCAAAGAGCAGAGTATGCGATCCGGATGGGTGCAGCAGAAGCTGCGACTCGACGCGATCCACCTGGGGGGAATTGAGCAAAAGCTCAAGCAGATGGCGAAGCAGCGTATCCTCCACAGCGTGCGCAGACCCTGCGCCATCCATCAGGTTCGGTACGGCGAAGACATCGCCGATGACGGCCTTGGTTTCTTCGTAGACGCAAAAGACATACCCGGTCACCTGCTCGGCCTCGATCGCCGCGTAGCCAGGAAGCATGTGGTTGTCGAGGTACTGCATCAGCAGCCGGGCAGACGTGCGGTAATCCCAGTGCAGGCGCTGCTTCCAGAGCTCGCCTTCTGCGTCCAGCACGGGGCGTAGCAGCGTGGCTGCAAAGTGCCGCAGGTCGAGGATCTCAATGGAAGCGCCCAGTGCCATTACTCATTCCGCCGCAGTGGAATCGTCCTGACCGGGAAAGCCTGTCCGGTGATCGGTCGAGCGCGCCGCGGAGCGGTTTTTTCCCCGGCTATCGAACTCAAAAAACGCCCTTGCGTCACTTTGCCATGAGTACGCGTCCAAGTGCAACTTGGTGCGCGAGTTACCGGGCTCCTACGAGGAACACCTGCAATCCCTGCTCGGGCCAGTTAAAGAGAAACTCGTAACGCCGGCCTTCCAGGTACTCCTGCAGCGCGTCCGTGGTATGAAGGTCAACTCCGTGGCGGCCCAGGGCACGCACCACCAAAAGATGCTGCTGATCGGGTACGCCATTCACCTCATAATTCACCACTTCGTGATTGCGATAGAACGACAGGCCGTACTCAATATCGCGGCGAACCCGGAAGACGGCAACCACACCGTCCGGAGGCACAAATTCTGCAATGCGCTGGGCCAGCGGCCGCGCGGAGTAGGTGCGGTCCAGTAGCCGAATCACTTTTTTGGTGCCGCTTACTTCGCCGATGCCAAAGAAAGGCCCGGCTCCGTAGAGAAACAACATCAGGACGACCAGCACGCTGCAGGTGGCCACCCGCAGGCGCGCCACGCCAAAGCCGTGGGTGACAACGACGATCAGCAAACCTGCGCCAACAGCTGCCAGAAAGGCAGCGATGGCCGCGTGCGTGGGCGGCATGGTCGAGCCATGCGCCACAAACCAGGGCAACAACAGGATGACCATGGTCAGCACGCCGCAGAGCGCCGCGTGGCCTCCCAGAATCCAGCGGTTCAATCCGGATCGGCGACGGTATAGAAAGTCTCCAGTGAGGATGGCGATGGGAGGAATCGAGGGCAGGATGTAGCCGGGAAGCTTCGATTGCGAAAATGAAAAGAAAACGATGGGGATAAACGCCCAGAGCACCAGAAACTCAGGAAAGGCATCGCCCGGCCGGTTGACCTTTGGCTTGGGCTTGGCCTCGGTCGCCCGGCGCAGCCGCCACTCGGCTACGGAGGTCAGCACGCCGTCGGCCAGCGCCCGAAGGGCGACTACCGTCCACGGCATCATGGCCAGGACTACGACGGCGAGGTAGTACCAGAACGGCTGTGCGTGCTGATAACGGTCCGTAGCGAAGCGTTCTAAATTGTGTTCGAGAAAGAATTCGCGAAAGAAAGTGGGGTTCTGGTGCTGTACGGCGATAAACCACGGCAGCACCATGGCGAAATAGAGCAAGATGCCCGGCCACCACAGCGACCGATAGAGGATATGCCATTCGCGGCGCAGAAAGGCGAAGGCCGCGATGATGAGAACGGCCAGAAAAGGAGCGACCGGCCCCTTGGCCAGTGTCGCTAGTCCAGTGAAGAAGTAAATATCGTACAGCCAGAACTTGGAACCCGTCTCGTACCACGCATACCAGCCCAACAGACCGATCGCGAGCGGCGCCGCCATCTGCATGTCGGTCGATGCGCCGCGGGCAAATCCGATGATTCCAGCGCAAGCCACTGTAATGAGCGCAGCGTCCAGATGCCCGCCAGGCCGGAATCGTCGCATGTGCAGGTAGATGAGGCCGACCATCACAAAAGCGAATGTGGTCGAAGGCAGCCGCGCGCTCCAGTCGTGCACGCCGAAGTCCTGAAAGAGGAACATCGCGCGCCAGTAGTAGAGTGCCGGTTTTTCCAGCCAGGGGCGGCCATAGAGATAGGGAGTGACGCAGGCTTCCAGGCGGCCTTTCAGAGTGTGCGCCGAGTCGAACCGGTCCAGCATCTCGTGCGCGATCTGCGCATAGCGAGGTTCATCCGCGCCAACAAGGCCCAGGCCGTCCCCGCCCAGCAAGGGAGTGAGACCATATCCGAGGAAAAAGATTGTGAAGGCGAAAAATACGCAGAGCTCTGCAACAGTGGACCAACCGGGAAGGCGCAATTGCAGGCGCTTGGATGAGTCCGGGGCAGCAGGTTCCAATGAAGTTTCCATTTCCAGCAAGTTCTCCAGCGGGAGAGCGGGCCCTGTGTCCGGTCGGCGCCTGTAGCCGGCCTTTCCGAAGACCTGGCGTACGCGACAGGACAACAACGGACGGATGTGCTTAATCGTTCATTGGGCAAATATGGGACCCGACAATAAGACGGATCGCAAGCATTGGCCGAGTGAGTGAATCCGGTTTATGAGACCGGTTCAAGGCTAACAGATTCGGACGGAATCTCAATGCGGCGAGGCCTTTCCGTCGATAGCCACGGCATCGCGCAATTCGCCAAGAATTTCGCGCGTTGCGCGCTCCAGCGGCCCCTCCAGCGTACAGCCGGACGCATTTTGATGGCCACCACCACCCAACTTGCCGGCAATCGCGGCTACATCGAGTTTTCCTTTACTGCGGAGACTCAGCCGTATGCGTCCTTCGGGCAACTCCCGCAGAAAAACCGCAGCTTCGATACCCGCAATACCAAGCGCGAAGTTCACGATCCCTTCGCAGTCTTCCTCGGCGGCATGGGTGCGTACCATGTCTTCATGCGTGATCCACAGCCAGGCCATGGAGCCTTCGCGCTGCAGGTGGCTGAGCGCCGCGCCTAAAAGCAGCACCTTTGATGCAGGCACGGAGTAGTAAATGTCCCGGGAGATCGCGATCGGATCGGCGCCCGCCAGCACAAGCTCACGAGCAAGCGCAAAGGTAGATGCGCTCAATGTGCCGTAGGTAAAACTGCCTGTATCGGTCAACATCGTGGTGTAGAGGCATGTTGCCATCGCCGGAGTTACGGTGAGGCCAGCGGCCTTCACCAACCGGCAGACGAGCTCACCTACGCTGGCTGCACCGCAGTCAATCCAGTTCACATGGGCATAAGGCCGGCCGCTGATATGGTGATCGATATTGATGAGGAAGAACTCTTCGAGACCGCGCAGGCGCGTGCGCTCCAGGCCATCGCATTCCAGCAGAATCACCGCGTCGTAAGGGCCATGCACGCGCAACGCTGAGCGAATCGCGTCTGCTCCCGGCAACGCGCGATAGGCGACTGGAATACGGTCAGCGGTCACCAGATCGGCCCGCTTGCCCAGCTGTTCGAGCAGCATGCCGCATGCCAGCATGCTACCCACCGCGTCTCCGTCGGGCCGCGAGTGCGAGCAGACCAGGAAGCGCTCGCCTTGCCCGATCACACGCAGAATCTGCGCAATGGGATTAGCCGAAGCTGTGTCTGGAGGAACAGAATCACCGTGTGCCTCCAGCTCCGGTTGAGAGGGCCGCGATTTGGGGGGAGGATGATGCATGCAGCTAATTGAGCGGAGCTTCCTGCCCGGCTCGGGGTGCCTCCTCGGCTGAAGCCTTTTGCCGCCTCTTGGACCTCTCCATCAGTTCTTCAATGCGTGCCTGGAACCGTCCGGAGCGGTCAACCAGGAAGCTTAGTTCGGGCACGTGCCGCACGCCCATGCGCTCCTTCAACTCATGGCGAATGTAGCCTTTAGCCGCTTCCAAACCGGCGATTGTATTGCTTTCGGCTTTGGCAATATCTTTTGCGTTGCTGTCAACAGCCACATAGACGCGAGCCGATTTGCCACCGGGGTTGAGCGCCACCTCACTCACATGGCAGAAGTCGATGCGCGGGTCGGAGAGCTCGCCCTCGATCATGGCGCCAATCTCTTCGCGCAACGCCTCGGCCACGCGATCCTGATGATGTTTGCGCGCTCTGTGCTCCGGCATGTGGCCTCCTCACCTTAAGGTAAACCCCTCAGGATACCAGAGAGCGAGGGCCAGCAGTGCCAATGCCCCCAAACAACACCACCGGCTCCCCGTGAATCCAAGCTCGAAGCAGTATTCGGAGTGTATATGGGACCAATTCGCAAAGTCTTTGCCTCTGCTGTGATCGTTTCGATGCTCTCCGGCGGAGTCGCCCTTGCTCAGGACGATCATCATGATCGCGACGACCACCACGAATCCGATCACCACGATCACGATTACGATCGTCATGATCACCACTATGTTCACCATGACGACTGGCGAGAAGGCGGCCACATCCGGCATGAGGATTGGGACCGCGGCGACCGGGTCGACTACCGGCACTATCACTTGCGCAGACCGCCGCGCGGCTACGAATGGCGTGAGGTCGATGGAAATTATGTACTGGCCGCCGTGGCAACGGGTGTCATCGCGTCAATCGTTGTGGCGTCAACGGTTCACTAGTTCCTGAGAATGGGCCGTAACCTCGCGTACGAGGATGGCTTCTTGAAATCAACTTATCTCATGCAGGTGTTGTGATTCCGGATTCCTGGAGCGTCTGGTCGCTGAGCAGCTTGAGCGACCGGCCGCCCAGGATCACCTTTTCGCCGACCACGGCTTGAGGGAAGGGCTCGGCAAGATTTTCCGTATCGACTGCCAGAATCCAGGGCCTCCCAACTGGCGATTCAGGCAGAACAAATTCGACACCTTCAGCTGCAGCATTCACCAGTAGAAGAAAGCTCGCATCGATCACTTGTTCGCCATCCTCATTTGTAACTTGCAGTGTTTGCCCATTCAGCAACAGCGCAACCGCCCGCGACCACCCTGCACTCCATGCCTCGTCGGGAACTTCATTGCCGTCAGGATTGAACCAGGCGATGTCTTTGATCACGCGCAGAAGCTTGTCGCCACGCTTGGAGCGGATCTCGCGGTCCTGGAAAAATTTGCGGCGATGCAGATTGGGATGCGCCAGCCGCAGCTGAATTACGCGGCATGTGAACTCGAGCAGTTGCTGGCGCTTCTCGTCGAGATTCCAGTCGAACCAAGAGAGCTCGCTGTCCTGGCAGTAACCGTTATTATTTCCCCGTTGCGAGCGTGCTACCTCATCGCCTCCGCTGAGCATGGGCACGCCCTGCGAAAACATGAGCGTCGCGATGAAGTTGCGCATCTGGCGCTCGCGCAGCATGTTGATCTCGGGATCGTCCGTGGGGCCTTCGGCACCCATGTTCCAGGAATCGTTGTTGTCGCTTCCGTCTTTGTTGTCGTCCTGGTTGGCTTCGTTGTGTTTCTGGTTATAGCTCACCAGATCGTTAAGCGTGAATCCATCGTGCGCGGTGACGAAGTTGATGCTTGCGTAAGGCTTGCGCCCGTCGAATTGATAGAGATCGCTTGAGCCGGTTAACCGGTATCCCAAATCGGAGAGCTGGCCTTCGTTGCCCTTCCAGAAGCGGCGGACGGTATCGCGATATTTTCCGTTCCACTCCGCCCACAGCACCGGAAACTGGCCGACCTGGTAGCCACCCTCGCCCACATCCCACGGCTCGGCGATAAGTTTTACATCAGCCAGCGTCGGGTCCTGGTGGATCGTGTCGAAGAACGAGGAGAGCTTGCTCACATCGTGCAGTTCGCGGGCCAGCGTCGCGGCGAGATCGAAGCGGAATCCATCTACGCGCATTTCGGTCCGCCAGTAGCGGAGCGAATCCATGATCATCTTCAGCACCTGCGGATTGCGCACGTTCAATGTATTGCCAGTGCCGGTGTAATCCATGTAGTACTCGGGATTGTCTTCAACGAGCCGGTAGTAGGTGCGGTTACAGATGCCCTTCCAACTCAGCACCGGTCCGAGATGATTGCCCTCGCAGGTGTGGTTGTAAACAACGTCGAGGATCACCTCGATGCCTGCTGTGTGCAAAGCCTTCACCATCTCTTTGAACTCGCGCACCTGGCCACCCTGATCGCCGGAAGAGCTATACCGCGACATCGGCGCGAAGTAGCCGAGCGTGTTGTAGCCCCAATAATCCCTCAGCCCTTTGTCGACCAGATGGCCTTCATCGATGAAGTGATGAATGGGCAGCAGCTCAACGGCTGTAATGCCGAGCCGCTTGAGATAAGCGATGCTGGCCGGATGCGCGAGTCCCGCATAGGTGCCGCGCAGTTTCTTCGGCACCTCGGGATTGCGGATGCTGAACCCCTTTACATGCACTTCATAGATCACAGAATCGGCCAGCGGTGTGTCCGGTGGACAGTCTTCTCCCCAATCGAACCGTCCGTCGATTACGACGCACTTTGGCACACCGTCTGCGCTGTCTCGCTCGTCCATTTTGAGTGGATCGCCTGACTCAAGATCGTAGGGAAAGATCGGCGCCTTCCAGTTCACCTCACCGGAGATAGCTCGCGCATACGGATCCATCAGCAGCTTGTTAAAGTTGAATCGCTGCCCATTTTTCGGGTCCCAGGGGCCATCGATACGAAACCCGTACAGCTGGCCCGGCTTGATGTCGCGGATGAATCCGTGCCATACCAGCGCGGTGTGCTCGCGCAGGGTGACGCAGTCAGTCTGTTTTCCGTCGGCGTCGAACAGGCACACGTCGACGCGTGTCGCGCCCTCCGAATAGACAGCAAAATTTGTGCCCTTTTTGCGAGCAACGGCGCCCAAAGGGTAGGGTCTTCCTGGCAGCAACGTGCGGCTCATGAGGGCTACGATGCATAAACCGCTTGAGCCTGTTGTACTTTGGTCCGAGTTTAGACTGCCATCACGATTGCGCAGCCCGCTCCAGCTCGGCAATGTCCAGCTTCTTCATCTGCATCATCGCTGCCATCCCTTTCGGGCTCTTGATTAGTTCCATGATCCGAGTGGGCACAATCTGCCAGCATAGTCCGAACTTATCTTTGAGCCAGCCGCAGGCAATCTCACTTCCGCCCTCGGTCAGCTTCGACCAGTAATAGTCAATCTCTTCCTGCGTGTCGCAGTGCACAAAAAACGAAACCGCCTCGTTGAACTTGTAGTTGGGACCGCCATTCAGCGCGACGAATCGTTGCTCGTCGAGTTCAAAAGTGATTGTAAGGATGGCGCCTTGGGGCACAGTGGTTTGAGAAGGAGAACGAAACTCTTCGATCTTCCGGGAGTTTTTGAACACGCTCATATAAAAACTGACAGCCTCTTCGGCGTTCGCGTCGAACCACAAAAACGGAGTAATGCGGGGGGATTTTTCAAGAACACTCATCGAAAGACCATCCAGGATTGAAAATCGGCAGCGCGCGAACTCTGCCGGTTCGCTGCAGCGCGGCGCAATGCAGCGAACACAGCACTATTGATTTCACAAATAGGTTGCAAGTTGCAAGTTATTTGGACTAGGATTTCTCCATGGCCCGAAAGTCCAGCGCCGAAAGGTCTGTCACCGGAAAACCTATCACCGAAAAACCTGTCTCGGTGCGGCGCTCTGGATGCCCAGTCAGTGCGGCTCTGGAGCTGCTCGGCGACCGCTGGTCACTCCTTCTTATTCGCGACATGATGGTGCGCGGCTATCGCACCTTCCGCGAGTTTCAGCACTCCGGCGAAGGCATCGCCTCCAACATTCTTTCGAACCGCCTGCAGCGGCTGGAGGCGCACGGTTTGGTCGAAGGGGAACCTGTGGCCGAAGATGGCCGCAGTATTCATTACCGGCTTACGGAAAAAGGAATTGCTCTGGCTCCGGTGATGCTGGAGCTGTTGATCTGGGGCGCGCACTATGAAGAAACCGGTGCGCCCTGCGCGGTGATCGAGCACATGGAACAGAATCGTGCCGCCGTGCTTGCTGAAACTTATCGCCGCTGGAAGGAGCGCGATCCCGAGCCGATTCTTCCTCCCTTTCCAATGCAATCCCAACCCAAAGTCCCCAAAGGAGCCAGCAAACGATGAAGGTGAATACCTATCTCAACTTTCCCGGCAACTGCGAAGAAGCGATAAGCTTCTATGAAAAACACTTGGGAGCGAAGGTACTCATGAAAGCCCGGTTCGCCGACATGGCAGGGCCAGGCGGACCGCAGAATCTGCCGCCGGGACTCAAGCCGAACGGTATTGTGCATGCGCGTTTCACTCTCGGCGACACAGCGGTGATGGCCAGTGACGGGCCCAAAGTCGAGCCGATGCGTAGCGCCTATCTCTGCCTGAGCGTCGACAGCAATGAGGAGGCCGAGCGCATCTATGCCGCACTCACGGATGGTGGTGAGATCTTCATGGCCATGGGCGAGACCTTTTTCGCGCACCGCTTCGGTCAGTTCCGCGACAAATACGGCACCAACTGGATGGTCATCCACGAGAAGCCGATGCGTTGAGGCTGAGCATTTTCAACCTGTTCTCGATCAGCACCAAATATTCATTCGCGCATACCCACCACCATGCAAAGCTGTGCCCCGTCCAAGCTCTGCTTGGGCGGGATCTCCCGTCAGGGAGAGCGCGAAATAACCTGGGATGAAATCCTGGGTCAGTCTTGACCGACGAACGATGTCTCTCGACTGAAGGAGATTCAGATGGCCGAACAAACTCCGCTGCACTTCGTTTTCTACTTCGCTGCGTCTCCAGAGAAAGTCTGGGAGGGCTTCGTCTCTCCGGAATCCAACCGTATTATCTTCATGGGTGCTGAACTGGAAGTGGATTTGAAGCCCGGCGGTTCGATGAACTGGGTCGGGCCGGGTCCCGATGGCAAGCGCACCACGTATGTGCGCGGCGAGGTGCTCCAGGCAGAGCCATCAAGGCTGTTGCAATACACCTTCGCTCTCGGTGCTTCCGACAAAGTCTCTCGCGTCACGATCGAGTTGGCACCGGAGACTGAGGCCACCAGGGTCTCTGTGACGCATGACCGGTGGACAGAGGGCGACAACGCCTACGCTTCTTCCGCGGATGGCTGGCCTCGCATTCTCTCGCGCCTCAAGACACTGCTCGAGACCGGCAAGACCTTCAAACCGCACTAATGCGTCAGCTTTCCAGGTACTCCCAGAAAGAGTCGGCCAGCTCGGCGCCTAGTTCATTCGTCATGCGTCGCGCGGCCCGCTCCACTTCATCGATGAGCTTGTGCAGGTAATCGCGCGAGCCGGAGATCGCGGCAACACCGATCGTCGCGGACTGCCACGTCACTGCTTCGTCCAGCTCGGCCACTGAGACATTGAAGCCCTGGCGCAACTGGTCCTTCAGCGAGCGCACCACCTGCCGCCGGTCTTTCAGAGACTGAGCGTGTTCGATCCGCAGTTCGAGAGTCAGTTGCGCGACGGCCATGGCGATGAGACAACGGGGGAGTCATCGCCAGTGTAAGGCTAATCGGCGCGCACACGAGAGAGTTTTTTTCCCGGTGCACCGGCCAGCGAATGGGAGCAAGGGAAGGCAAGAGGGTCAGAAATTCTTACCCAGAATCAGCCGAAAGACGGGCGCAGGCTGTGAATAGAGGCTGGTTTTAGCCTCAAAGAATGTGCCATGGCGATTCTGAAATCCCACCAGGATGTTGAAGCCGGTCTCATAGTCGAAGTTAGTGAATGAAATATTCCGGCTTTGCCCTGGCTTTGTCTGGAAGCTTTGGTGGATGAAATTCAACGATGGTCCGGCGCCGACGTAAGGCGCCCATGCGCCGCCACGCACTGCCGTTGGAAACCTGTAAACGGCTTCGAGATTCAGAGCAACCATGTCCGTGATTTCGCCCCACTCAAAATCGGCATTGGGGCGGAAGAAGACATTCCGGTTGAAGATGGGACCCATTTGGGAATGGAGACCAAACATCACGAGCTCCGGATCGAGACCCACGCCAGCCCGCGCTCCAATGCGCCAGCGACGCGCCTCGCGGCGAATGTTGCTCTCCGCATCGCGCACCGACGGCGGCACGGGAGCTGCATTCCGTGCAGAGGCGTTCGCAGTGCCCGCTCCTGCATCTTGCGCCTGATCCAGCACCGTGACGTCAGTGGCGTGCCGCGCGCCGGCCTGGTCGCCCTGATCGGATGCGACGCGCACCCGCGTGCCCACCGAAAGAGTCCGCGGTCGGTTGGTGTTGCGGTCGAAGGTGAACAACTGAAACTTGCCGTCGTCCGATTTGACCACGAATGTGATGCGGCTTGAGGCAACAACTGTTCCTTCGAGGGTTGTCTCGTCCTGTGTCTGCGATGACGAATTATTTTGCTGAGAATGTGCCGGCCATGAAGACAGTGTGCAGAATATGAGCAAGAGACACAGGCGCGGGATGATGAGATTGCGTGTGAACATTTGGACGAGTCCTTCCTCGTAGCTGGAGATGAATGAAAACTCTGGCGTCGCGAAGCGCGGCAGAGGAAGATTCGATTGCAGATTCGGATCTGCTTCCGCACGGCTCACGCCAGACCACTACTCTGATGGAGCTTGCCCCTCGATAGGTTGTTGATCTCAACGCTGCATGATGGATCGCAATCCGTGAGATCAAAGTTCAGCGATACGACGTAGAAAAGCTCTGGTAGGCGCATAAATACTGGGGTTTTTCCTAGGTTGCTTGTTGTGATCCACTCACAGGCGTCACGGAGAGTACCGTGGAGAAGAATGAGGCGGGCGCTAGAGGAATCGGAACTCGATTGGAGATTCACGCAAGCTACGCGGGTTCCTCCGCGTCTGTTGTGCTAATTCCAGCGTGCTAATTCCGTCGTATCAGGCGGTCATAAGCCCAGAGGAGAACGGCTGTTGCCACGCCCACCCCACTGACCGCGGACCAGATAAGTCCCGGCTGATGCAGAACTTCACCAAAGTGGTGAATCAGGAATCCGCCAAGTCCTCCGCCCACGAGCGAGCCGATCCCAATGGGGAGAAAAGCAAAGCCCATATAGGTTCCCTGCTGCCCAGAGGGCGCGAGACGCGAGATGTACTCGTAGTAACGCGGCTGCTGTGTGATTTCTCCTATGGCCACTACGATCAGCGTTGCCACGGCCATGGGGACGCTCGGATGCAAAATGAGCAGAATCCAGGCCAGGCCTGAGATCAGCGTGCCCAGCGTAATGCCGCGAAACGAAGGCAGCTTCTGCGTGAAAATGCTGACCGCCATCTGCAGTGCGATCACCGTCAGTGAGTCGCACATGAGCAGCATTTCGGTATTGCTGTTCGGGTTCACATACTCGTGGATATAGAGGGGAAGAATGATGAACTGCTGCCAGAATGCGACGTAATATCCAGAGAAAATGATCAGAAACAGCATGAAGCGCCAGTTCGACGTGACGACGAGAAAGTTCCTGGCAACCTGGCCGAGGCTTTCGGTCTGCACCTCGTCGGAACGGCGAGGCTCCTTGAACAGGAGCAGCACGGCGAAGAACATGATGAAAACGCTCAGTGCCGCCATGTCGAAGACTTTTTCCACGCTGAGATGCTGGTGTACCCATCCAGCGAGAAAAGGCCCGGTTGCCCCGCCGATGTTGACCACCGTGTAGTAGATCGAATAACCAATGGACCGCACATTTTCCTTGGAAGCGCGGGCCGTCGTCCCCACGACGCACGGCTTCACGAGCGCGATGCCAAGAGCCGGCAGCATCAGGATGAACGTCACCAGCGCGACCAGAGGCATGGCACTGCGAACGGGAGCCAGCCACGGTGAACCAATGGAGCCCAGCAGGAAGTAGGACGTGGCCAAAATCAGGTAAGCCAGCGACAGCGCCCGGCGAAAGCCCATTCGGTCTGCAAGAGCTCCGCCGAAGGCTGCCAGGAACCACACCAGCCCGCCAAACAATCCCGCCAAACTGCTGGCCCGCTCCACGCTGAAATTCAGGCTCTCGTGCAGATAGCGGGGCAGTGAAGCGAATGCAGCATAGTACGACAGCCGTTCGAAGAGTTCGCTGATATTGGCGACCCAGAACGGCCGTTCGAATCCGGTGCGAATTTCGCGGAAACGCTCGGAAAAAGTCATTGAAACTATCTTGAGCAGTGTACCGGACGGAAGTCTGGCTGCAGCCCTTCTTCTCGAATCATTCGCGCGCCTGCGGGATAGCTGCACAGATGCCGATTTGCAAAAGTCATGCAGGAGTGTTTCAATCATAAGCATTGAAACAGGGGTGCTCCGCAGGATGCGGGGCTGAGAAATACCCTCGAACCCGATCCGGATAATACCGGCGTGGGAAGTTTTCGAAGCCGAGCAGCTGAATTTCCTTCCTTCAAGCTCAAGCTCCTTTGTTTCAGGCAAGACGAAATAAGAGGAGTGTATGCGAGCAGCAGCGCCCGGCCACCGGCCGATCTTTTCCAATGCATTTTGCAGCACCTTCGCCAGATGGACTGTCTGCGCAGTGATGCTTGCCTGCTTGTGCGCACAGCATCCGAATCGAGTCGCCGCCCAAGCTGGGCAGACACCTGCGCAAGCAACGCAATCCGATGCGCAGAAGCCGGCGCCTGTGACGACAACGGTTGTGGTGCACGGCGAATTGAATTCCAAATATCTCCCTGAAGCCGTCACGGTAGGCACAATCGATGGCGCCTCGCTCAAAGAGGCTCCGCTATCGGCTACGGTGGTCACGCGCGACATGATGAACGATCAGGTCTCGCGGCTGCTCTCGGATGTAGTAGCTAACGACGCTTCCGTTGATGACGACTACGTCCCGGTGGGTTACTACGGCGATTACGAGATTCGCGGCTACCCGATCGATCTGGCAACTGGACTCGAGATCAACGGCATGACGATCGCCGGCGAGCAGGACGTGCCGCTCGAAAACAAGCAGCAGGTCGAAGTCCTGAATGGGGTGGCAGGCGTGGAGAGCGGCGTGGCCACGGGCGGTGGGCTGATTGGCTATATCACCAAGCGACCGGCGCTCGTGAAGGATCTCGATCTGGCCACCGATCATCGCGGGACGATCTATGGGGCCACCGATCTGGGCCGTTTCTTTGGAAACAGCAAACAGGTGGGCGCGCGCGTGAATCTCGCCGGTGAAAGGATTCAGAGCTACCTGGACGGCGCCGATGCATGGCGCGCAGTAGGCGCGGGCGCGGCCGATTGGAAGTTGAGCTCGCGCGCGGTTCTCAAGGGCGACTTCGAATATCAGCACAGAACGGGGCGGGACGGCAGCGGTTATCAGCTCCTCGGCGGCGCGATTCTGCCCGACATCAACCGCATCTACCGGTCGACAATGCTCGGCGCGCAGTCGTGGGCCCCGCCTGACACCTTTGACACATTCAATACCGGCGCGCGGCTTAACTTCAGCTTGTCGCCGATGTGGACGGCATTCGTCGCGGGCAGCATCAGTCATTCGCTCATCCAGGACAATGTGATCTACGCTTACGGCACGCCCTTTGATGCGAACGGCGACGTTGCGTGCCCCAATGCGCCGAATGCTCTGGCCTACTTCTTCTGTCCCGATGGCAGCTACGGCATCTACGACTATCGCAATCCCGGCGAGCTGCGCATCGACGCCGAAGGGGAAGCAATGATGACCGGGCAGATTCAAACCGGAGCCATTACGCAGACAATCACATTCGGCGGCCAGCTCTTTCTGCGCAGCGTGCAAGAGCCCGGCGCTCAGCCGCTCAATGCGCCCGACAACATCCAGGACGGCGCCGTCTACGCCTACCTGGGCTCGGAGAATATCTACCAGTCCATGCAGCCGTATCCGATCGAGACGGATCCTGTTACAGGCACAGCAGAGCAAGCCGGCCCGCGCACGCTGTGGGAAGACAACCATCAGTCGTCCGCAGTGTTGCAGGACCGTGTGCATCTCCCGGGGCGGGTCCAGCTCATCGCCGGCGGGCGTTACGACGCTCTACGCGATCACAACTATTCGGCGCAGGCCACTGACCCCACGGCGCCTATGCAGCCCACGGACAAGCCTGTCTGGCTGCCGCAGTTCGCAGCGACCTTCAATCCGGCGCGAAGCCTGACGCTCTACTCGAACTATGGCGTGCTCCTGTCTCTGGGGCCGCAGGGGCCATGGTGGGCCAACGACGACGCGAGTCAGCTCCTCGCTCCCTACAGCACCCGCCAGGTGGAGGTGGGCGCAAAGTACGAACCGGCGCAGAGTATTCTTCTCAGCGGAGATTTCTTCCATATGCGCTCACCCTTCTTTTATCCGAAGCTCCTGGCGGTCCCCGACAGCCTTCATTCGAATTGCTCCTTCGATTCAAACGCGCCGGCGAATCTGTGCTTCGTATCCGAAGGCCATGAAACACACAACGGCGTCGAGCTGAATGCCCAGGGAACTGCGGCCAGATGGTTGCGTATTACCGCGTCGGCCGCAGCGATCAACGCAAAATCAGAGAGCACGGGAACGCCGGCATTCGACAACAGGCAAGTGATCAACGTGCCGCATCTCCACACGACCGTATCGGCGGACGTCACGCTGCCCGGCTTGCGCGGGCTTCACCTGCTGCCCGGCTGGAGCTACACAGGCCGCAAGGAGGCCACGCGCGACGATGCGGTGAGTGTGCCTGCCTATAACATCTTTAATTTCGGCGCGCGCTATACTCCTGGCGGTGAACAGGGCCGGATTACATTTCGCCTCTACGCCAGCAACATAGCCAACAAACGCTACTGGAGCGACACGGGCGCCAGCTACGGCGACACTTTTCTTTGGCTGGGTGCGCCGACGACGGTGCGGCTCTCGGCGCATTACACGTTTTGATTTTTCGCGAAAGATGCACGAAGAGATGACGGATCCTGCAGTGAAAGCGCATGGCATGGACGGCGGGCTGGTTCCACCAGACTGGCCGCCGCTCACGCCGGATGAAGTGCGCGCACTGCTGCGGGAGTTTCCGTGTGCAGGTGAGCTGGTCGAGATTCTCTCCGTGAGTCCGCGGCCATTTTCAGCAGCCAGCGTGGTGCAGGCGGGAGCCAGTCGGGTCTTTATCAAGCGGCATCATTGCAGTGTGCGCGACCGCGACGGATTGCAAGAAGAGCACCGATTTCTCCAGCATTTGCGCATGCACGGCGCACCTGTGCCGCAGGTACTCGTGTCGGCATCGGGCGAAACGGTGATCGAGAACGGCGAGTGGACCTACGAGGTGCACAGTGCGGCTTCGGGCATCGACCTGTACGGGGATGCGATTTCGTGGACTCCATTTCGCTGCAGTGAACATGCACACGCCGCGGGCGAAGCGTTGGCCAGATTGCATCTGGCAGCGCGCGGATTTAACGCGCCCCCGCGCGATTTGCGACCGCTCGTTGCGGGGTTTACGATCTTCGCCGCCGAAGATGCCGCCGGTGAGATGAATCGATACCTGAGCGCCCGGCCGTCGCTCGCGGAAAACGGTGCTGTGCAAGCATGTGCCGAACAGGCGCTCGAACTGCTTGCGCCCTTTCACGCCGAGCTTGGGCCTCTGTTACCCGCTCTCGCCCCGCTGTGGACCCACAACGATCTGCATGCCTCGAATCTGTTCTGGAGCGATGCGAGCGACCGCGCGCGGGCGACAGCGATTGTGGACTTTGGCCTCTCGGACCGCACAAATGCCGTGCACGATCTGGCTCATGCCATTGAGCGCAACATCGTCGGGTGGCTTGCTCTCGTCGAGCATCCTGATCGGCCCGAAGGGGTGCCCATTCACTTTGACCATCTTGCTGCGCTACTGGCTGGTTATGAATCAGTGCGCCCGCTCGCAGCAGAAGAAGCTGCGGCCTTGGCGCCGATGACGGCTCTGTGCCATGCGGAGTTTGCGCTTTCAGAAGCAGATTATTTCCTCAGCGTGTTACACGCAGAAGAGAAGGCCCCAATGGCTTATGACGGCTGGCTGGTGGGCCACGCGCGCTGGTTCCACAGTTCGAGTGGCCGTCGACTACTCGATGCTCTACATCGTTGGTCGGCTACTCACGCGGAGGCCGTACGATGAGCCCGGCGTGGATCGTGCACTATCTCGCTGCGCACTGGATCGAGATTGCGGGACTGATCACTACAGTGCTCGGCATCTGGCTCACCACGAAACGCCTGCTCATCTGCTGGCCCATCACGTTGGTTGCAGATTTTCTGTATCTCGCCGTCTTTTATCAGGCGCGTCTGTTCTCTGACGCGCTGCTGCAGGTCTTCTTTGTTGTCTTCACTCTTTATGGATGGTGGCATTGGTGGCGCGGCGTGATTGAGGCAGGTGAGGTTCGCGTGGAGCCCCTCAACATGCGAGGTTGGGTCGCGGGGATTGCGGCGGGCGCAGTCGGCGCACTATTGCTGGGCGCTTTGATGGTACGCATCGGCGCGGCATTGCCACATCTCGACGCGGCACTCACGAGCTACAGTCTGGTGGCGAGCTGGTGGGGCGCGCGGAAGCACATCGCAAACTGGTGGCTCTGGATCGTTGTCGACGTGGTGTATGTCGGCGAGTACATCTACAAAGATCTGTGGCCGACAGCTGCGCTCTATGCAGGCCTGGTGGCGTTAGCCGCGCTGGGGCTGCGCGACTGGCGGCGCGCGACGGCTGCGACTGGATAAGATCTGCGCTGTCCCACCGTTGGCGCAAGAACAAGGATTCGCCAAGGATGGGGCACCCAGCGCCGGGTGCGACTGGCGGCGCGCCGCGGCAACAGCAGCGGCTTAGACTGCCGCCTGGACTACATTCTGCAGCGGCTCGCCCTTCAAGTAGCGGCGCAACTCATCGGCTGCGGTGCGCAAAGCATTCGGCGTAAATTGCGGGCTCGATGCGCCAATGTGCGGCGTGATGAGCAGATTGGGGCAACTCCATAGCGGATGGCCTTCCGGCAGCGGTTCGGGATCGGTAACGTCGAGCGCAGCACGAACCCTGCCTGCGCGTAGCGCATCGACCAATGCATCTGTGTTCACCACGGGGCCGCGTGCCGCGTTCACCAGCAACGTACCTTGGCGCATGAGCGCGAGCTGCGGAGTATCGATGAGCCGGTGGCTTTCGGCCGTTGCCGGAAGAATGAGGATCACAATTTCGGCTTCGGGCAACAAGCTGTCGAGTTCGCTCACCGCGTGAACCGTAGGCGTACTGCGCGCGGAACGGGCCACGCGGATCAAGTCCACGCGAAACGGCGCAAGCATGCGTTCGATCTCCTTCCCGATGGCGCCGTAGCCAACCAGTAATACAGACTTGCCGGTCAGCTCCTCGAGCATGACCGGTGGATAGATCGGCCGCATGTCGCCGGTCACGTTGGTGTACAGGGCAGGAGCCTCGAAGCGGCGTTTCCAGACGCCGTCGCGCTGAACGTCGAGATAGAACGGAAAATATTTGAGCATCGCGAGAATGGCTGCGATCGTCCACTCCGCCGTCGCGACGTTGTGCGCGCCGTGCGCGTTGCAGATTGTGACGTGGGGACCGACGACCGGTGGAATCCATTCTGTGCCTGCCAATAATGAGATTACTAGCCGCACGCCGTGCAGATGCGGCCACGCGCGTTGTGCTCGCGTGGGATACGGATCAGGGATCCATACCTGGACCTCGATATCGTGGTCCAACGCTTCAGAGACAGGGATCAGCTCGATCTCTCCAGGAAAACCGTTCAGCAGCTCAGGCGATAAGGTAGAAGGATAGGCGACTCGTAACATGGAATCACAATGCAGACATATCGATTGTATGGGACGCCGGTTCCGATGTGCCTGCAATTGACGTGTCCGGGACAAAACCTGAAACTGATCAAGTCACTGACGGGCTCATTTCAAATCATCCGAGAGATTCACGACAGATTGCGGTCATGCGCCTGAGAGCTAACAAAACGTGGTCACAGCAGCAGCTTGCCGCGAAACTGCGCATGAACGCGGAAGAAAAAGAGGGAATTTTCAGCTGGAAGCGCAGAAGGCTACTGATAGACGCCGCAAAGACGGCGCTCGCCGCGGCGCTGTGCTGGTGGCTGGCGACGCGCTTGGGACTGCGGGACGGCTATTGGGGCTCAATCAGCGCCATCATCGTTCTGCAGTCGAATGTGGGCGCCACTGTGACGGCCTCACGCGATCGCCTGCTGGGCACGCTGATCGGCGCCCTGCTCGGATTTTCGTTTTCGCTCCTTGGTCCGCCGCTGCTGAGCTACATTCTGGCGGTGCTCGTGGCCATCGTGGCCTGCGGCTTGTTTGGACTGCGCAACAGTTCGCGGCTGGCCTGCGTCACCATCACCATCATCATGCTCGTGCATCGGGAGGGCCCGCGTTGGGGACTGGCATTGGATCGTGTGGGCGAAGTCCTTCTCGGGATCGTGGTAGCGTTGGCAGTTTCAACATTTGTGCTGCCCGACCGGGCTCGGCTGCGGTTGCGCGATGGATTGGCGCAGGAGTTTCTGCTGCTGGGCACGTTCTTTGAGGCGATACTTGAAGGCTTCCGCGGCACGCCCTCTGCAAATCTTTCAGCCTTACGCGAAGATGTGGAAGCCGCGCTGAGCGGCAATGACCAATTGTTAGCAGCTTCGCGCAACGAGCCGTCGGGTGGGCCAGGATGGAGCGAAGCACTGGGATTGCTTGCGCAGTCTGGCCAGGCGCTGTTTGAGACGCTGTTAGCGCTCAATCTGGCTGTTAAGGACAGTCATGAAGACGCCTACGCCCAGCAGCTCGAACCGGAACTGGGACGCCTGGCTGCCGATATCCGCACCGGCTTCCATCACGTTGCGGGCTGCATTCATAAGTGGCGTTTTGAGTCGGGGGTTCAGGGAATGAATCTCGAGCAGGATATCGCCGACCTCGAGACCCGCATGGACACGGTGCGGCATACTGGCATCGCTTTCTCGCAGGCTGAGATTCTGCGCGCGTATGCCGTGCAGCTTCATCTCAAGCAGATCGCACGGCTACTGCGAGCCTCGCGCGTGGAGACAAACCGCGCGCTACATGCTTCGCACGAGTAGCCAGGAAGCACAGTGTTTCATACCGCAAGCAACTCGGTGTAGACGGCCATGCCAACAACTGCATCCGCGCCGAGCGCATCCAGTTCATCCACTTCCTGCTGGCTGCGGATTCCACCGGCAACAATGAGCTGCCGCTGCGTGAGCTTGCGGAGCCGGGCCGCAATGTCTATCGGAAAACCGCGCAGAAGCCCCTCACCGTCGACATGGGTGTAAAGAAACGCCGACGCATAGGGCTCTAGCTGAGGAATAGCCTCGTCTGGAGTGAGCTCGACCTGAGCCTTCCACCCTTTCACCGCAATACGGCCGTTTTTGGTATCGATGCCGGCAACAATGCGCTCCGCACCAACGGCAGCGGCCAGTTCTGCAGCAAAATTCGTGTTGACCGTTCCGTCGGCGGAAAAAAGAGCGGAACCGATAATGACACGCCTGGCTCCGGCATTAAGAACCTGACGCGCGCGCTCGATTGTATGGATGCCGCCGCCCGCCTGGCAGGGCAGGCGCTTTGCGATTTGCTCGACAAGTACGGAGTTGTCGCCCTGGCGCATCGCCGCGTCAAGGTCAATGAGCTGGACGAGAGGATATTTGGAAAATTTTTCGATCCAGTACTCAAAGTCGTCGAAGGCGAGGCGAAGCTTTTCACCTTGCACCAGTTGAACGATGCGTCCGCCGAGCAGATCAATCGAAGGAATCAACATGGAAGCCTCACGGGAACGCCGGATGCGGCGAGCTCCTGCTTTAATGAGCGCGCACTCGAAATGCCGAAGTGAAAGATGCTGGCTGCGAGAGCCGCATCGGCCTTACCCTTCGCAAACACGTCCGTAAAGTGTGCCACAGTGCCCGCGCCACCAGACGCGATGACAGGAATGCTGACGGCTTCGCTTACGGCAGCAGTAAGCTCGCAATCGAAACCGGCACGAGTGCCATCGGCATCCATCGAAGTGAGCAGGATTTCACCGGCACCGCGTTGTTCAGCCTCGCGCGCCCACTCGACGACACGTCGGCCGGTTGGCTTACGGCCACCCTGTACAAAAACTTCCGCATCACGCACCGGATCGGCAGCTGTGGGATCGCGTCGCGCGTCGATGGCGACGACGACAGCCTGTGCGCCGAAGCTGCTGCCGATCGCAGTGATGAGTGCAGGGTCGGCGAGTGCTGCGGAATTCACGCTCACTTTGTCCGCGCCGGCTTCGAAGACCTGCTCGGCATCGCGTGCCGTGCGAATGCCGCCACCGACGCAAAAGGGAACGAATAACTCCTTCGCTGTCCTGCGCACGGTGGCGAGCAGTGTCTGCCGGCCCTCATGCGTTGCAGTGATGTCGAGGAGCACGATCTCATCTGCGCCCTCGCGTGCGTGGCGTGCGGCCTGTGTGGCGGGATCGCCTGCATCAACTAGATCGACAAACTGCACGCCTTTCACAACACGGCCGGCATGTACGTCGAGGCAGGCGATGATGCGTTTGGTCAGCATGCGCCTCCCTTCGCTCCCCACGCGAGAAAGTTACGGAGAATCTTGAGGCCGGTCTCACCAGACTTCTCGGGATGAAACTGTACGCCCATCACATTACCACGCTCAACGGCAGCCGCGAATGGCTCAATGTAGTGAGTCACGGCAGCGGTGTCAGACGTTACAGGTCCCTTGTAAGAGTGAGTGAAATAAACAAACTCGCCAGGTTCCACGCCTTTCAACAGCCGTGAGCCATTGCGCACATCGAGCGAGTTCCAGCCGACGTGCGGGATTTTTTCTGTGCTCTCGGTAAAGCGCGCGCACTGTGCTGCGAACTGGCCGAGACCGGGCTGCCGCGGAGCTTCTGTGGAGCCGGAGTAGAGCCACTGCATTCCCACGCAGATGCCGAGAAATGGAACACCGCGCGCGATCGCCGCGCGAATCGATGACGTGAGTCCGGTAGCATCAAGGCGCTCCGTCGCCGCGAAGTGACCCACGCCGGGAAGCACGATGCGCTCGGCGGATTCAACCAGAGAAAGGTCGGCGTCGGTAACAATGGCCTCAGCGCCGAGATGGCGCAGCGTCTTGAGCACCGAGGTGAGATTGCCGGCTTTGTAGTCGATAACGGTGACGCGCATTACAACAACCCCTTGGTCGAGGGCAGCATCTCGCCGAGCTGCCTATCACGCGAGCAGGCGACGCGCAGGGCACGCGCGAAAGCTTTGAAGATTGCCTCAATCTTGTGATGATTCGAGCGGCCGTACATGGTCTTCACGTGCACGTTGGCACGCGCGCCGCGGGCGAAGCCCTCAAAAAAATCTGTGACGAGTTCTGTCTGCAGGTCGCCGACAAGTCGGGTTCGCACCTTCGTGTCGACGGCGAAAGCGGCACGGCCACTCAGGTCAACTGCAGCAATGGCGAGAGTCTCATCCATCGGCATCACGAAATAGCCAGCACGCAAAATGCCACGCTTGTCGCCAAGTGCACGATCGAAGGCCTCACCGAGCGCAATGCCCACGTCTTCGACGGTGTGATGCTGATCGACATCCAGGTCACCGTTGCACTTCAACTCAAGGTCGAAGGCGCCGTGACGCGTGAACAGCTCCAGCATGTGATCGAAGAAGCGAATGCCGGTGGAGACTTTGTAACGGCCCTGGCCTTCGATAGTCAGCGTGAGATCGATATGCGTCTCGGCGGTGTGGCGTGCGATGGTCGCGGTACGCTTTTTCGTGGGCGCGGAAATGGATTTTGCCTTCCTTGTCGTCATTTTGCCTTGCTCTCTATGCGCAATGCAGTGAGTGCCTGGTCGAGCGCCGTGGCTGCACCGCGCATCTGTTCGCGCGTGCCAATGGTGATGCGCACGCGGCCGTCGCAACCCGGGTCGTTGGAGCGGTCGCGGACCAGCACTCCCGCTTCGCGCATGAGGCGCACAAATTCAACGTGCTGCGCGCCGATCTCAACCAGGATGAAATTCGCGCGGCTCGGCCAATAGCGCACCTTCGCGGCATCGAGGGCATCTGCAAACTTTCCACGCGCCGCAAGCACTTCCATCACGTAGCTATCGAGATAAGCCTTGTCTTCAAGCGCCGCAGGGAGGCAGGCAAGCGCAACGGAGTTCACGCTATAAGGCGAGAGAACGCGTCGTACCCAGCGCATGAGCTCGACCGTGCCTGCGAGCAGACCGATGCGCAGACCGGCAAGACCGTAGACCTTGGAGAATGTCCGCGCGACGATGAGATTGGGTAATTTGCCGACAAGATCTATGACGGTCTCGCCGTGGAAGTGAAAGTAAGCCTCATCGACAAACAGAATCGCGTGCGGGGCGCGCTGTGCGAGTTCAATAAGCTGCGCACGCGTAGCCGCCGAGCCCGAAGGGCTGTTGGGATTGGCAATGGCAATAATCTTGGTGCGCGGCGTAATAGCCGAGAGCAGGCGCTCAAATGGAAATTCGAGATCGTCCTGTGTCTGGATCGTGACAACCCCCGCGTCGGTTGCCGAAGCATATACCTCGTACATCGTGTAAGTAGGTACGGGCAGAAGTAGCTCATCGCCGGCCTCGAGAAAGGTCTCGAAGAGCACGTGGATAGCTTCATCAACGCCGTTGGTTAGCGCAACCTGTTCGGGCGCGAGGCCCAGATGCGCTGCAACCGTGGCTTCTACCGGCTCGCGCTCGGGATAGCGCGTGAGTGCGCCGGCGGAGATCTGCGCCAGCACTTCCCGCACGCGCGGCGAACAGGCGACAGTGTTCTCGTTGAAGTCGAGGCGCAGAGAGTCGCGGCTGCCCAGCGGCGGATGATATTCCTTCATCGCCTGGACGCGCGCGCGCGGCGCGGGGCTACGAGTTGCAACGGCTTCAGCCACGAGTCCTCCTTGTTTTCAGCCGCGTGCGAATGGCCTCGGCGTGTCCCGCCAGGCCTTCGGCCTCAGCGAGCAATGCGGCCTTGGGTCCGAGAGTGCGCAAGCCTTTCTGTGTATACTGCTGCACGGTCATCAGCTTGATGAAATCATTCACGCTCAATCCGCCGCGCACGCGCGCCATGCCGCCCGTGGGCAGAGTGTGGTTGGGGCCAGAGATGTAATCGCCCATGGGCTGCGCAGACCAGCGGCCCACAAAGACAGAGCCGGCATTTTGCACCCACGCCAGATCGCTCGCCGCGTCCACCGTCAGATGTTCCGGCGCGACGCGGTTGGTGAGCGCGTGGGCTTCTTCCGAATCCGATGCGATGATTACGAGGCCATTGCGATTGAGAGCTTCACGCGCGGTCGCATTGTTCCGGCTACGCTCCTTCACTTCAGCGATCACTTCTTTTGCAAGATCGTCGCGAGTAGTGATGAAGATAGCGAGAGCTTCGGGATCGTGCTCGGCCTGCGCGACTAAGTCGCTGGCAATGTCCGATGCGGCACTACGGTCGCTGGTGACGACAATCTCCGTCGGGCCGGCAAGCATATCGATAGCGCAATCGAAGGCCACAAGACGCTTGGCTGCGGTGACGTAGAGATTGCCAGGGCCTACGATCTTGTCGACGCGCGGAACAGATTCGGTTCCATATGCGAGCGCGGCAATGGCATGCGCCCCGCCGAGGCGATAGAACTCTGCAATGCCGAGGAGATGTGCTGCAGCGAGTGTTTCGGGCGCGGGCTTCGGAGAAACCACAACGATGCGTTCTACGCCGGCAACTTGAGCGGGAATGGCCGTCATGAGTAGCGTAGAGGGCAGCGGATGCCGTCCGCTCGGCACGTAACAGCCGGCAGAGCCGAGAGGACGCACAAGCTGACCAGTCACAAGGCCCGGAAACGATGCCTCATCCCATGAGGCAGGCAACTGGCACTTGGCAAACTTGCGAATCTGTGTGGCGGCTGTAGAAAGGGCATCACGCAGCGAGGGATCGAGCGCCCTCCACGCGGCGGCCATCTCTTCTTTGGTGACACGCAGCGCCTCGGGGCCGGTGAGCCCATCGAATTGCGCGGCGTAGCGGAGCAAGGCGCGATCGCCGCGTCTGCGCACATCTGCGACTATGCGCCGCACAGCAGGCAGTACAGTATTGAGCGCAGCGCCACCGCGCCGTTCGAGTGCGTCTAGAGTTGCGGCAGCGGATTGTGCGCCTCGTCCTTTGGTGCGGATAAGCTTCATTATTCCCTTCAGGGACTAAAGTCCTCTGGCTACCACGCCTGATCGGCATGACTGAAGTCATGCCCTGTTACAACTCCATTGAGCTCAGGAATCGCCGATTCTTCTCGAGAGAGCCGCTTCACAGCACAACTTTGTTCAGCGGATATTCGACGATGCCGGTAGCGTGCGCCGCCTTCAGGCGTGGAATCACATCGCGCGCCGTTCCCTCTTCCACAATGGTGTTTACAGCCACCCACTCTGAATCGCTCAGTTGTGAAATTGTCGGCGAGTTGAGCGCAGGCAGAACTGAGAGCACTGCTTCCAGGTCAGAGCGCTTTACGTTGAGCATGAGGCCAACCTGCGATTGCGCATCGATGGCGCCGCGGAGCATGACCGCGATCTGATCGAGCTTCTTCTTCTTCCACGGATCGGCGAGAACTGCCTTGCCGGCGATGAGATGCGTCTCGCTTTCCATGATGGTGTCGATGATCTTGAGATGATTAGCGCGGAGCGAGCTGCCCGTCTCGGTGACTTCAACGATGGCGTCGGCCAGCATGGGCGGCTTTACTTCCGTCGCGCCCCAGCTGAACTCGACCTTGACATTGACTCCCTTCGAAGCAAAATAGCGCTTCGATACTTCCACCAGTTCGGTGGCGATGATTTTGCCCTCGAGGTCTTCGGCCTTCTCAAATCCGCTCGATTCGGGCACTGCCAAGACCCAGCGCACCTTGCGTCGGCTTTGCTTGGCATAGGTGAGAGTGGTTACGCTTGGCACTTCGAGGCCGCTTTCGACCACCCAGTCGATGCCGGTGAGGCCCGCATCCAGCACGCCGTGGTCAACATAGCGCGCCATCTCCTGTGCGCGGATCAGCATGCACTCAATCTCGCTGTCGTCGATGGAAGGGAAATACGAACGGCCGTCGGCATAGATATTCCAACCCGCGCGCTTGAAGAGAGCAATAGTGGCGTCCTGCAGACTGCCCTTAGGAATGCCGAGACGAAGTTTTTTAGCCACGGCTCGCCTCCTGCGTTGTTATGGAACGCGTGAAGCAGCTGACGGTTCCTTCGTGACAGACAAGTCCATCGCCTTCAACCTCCACGCGAAAGAGCAGCGCGTCCTGGTCGCAATCGGTTGAGGTGGAGACCACGCGTAAGCGGTTGCCGCTGGTCTCACCCTTCATCCAAAGCTTCTGACGGGTGCGGCTCCAGAAAGTGACGAAGCCGCTTTCGAGGGTCTTTGCATAACTCGTCGCGTTGAGAAAACCCAGCATCAGCACCTCGCCGGTGCGCGCATCCTGCACGATCCCGGGTACGAGGCCATCCATTTTGTCGAAATCGATCCGTTCCACAGTCCTCATCCTTGATTGAAATTTGTGGCACTAAAAAGCCCGCTGGCTTGGTCGCCGGCGGGCTGGGTATTTCCTTGATCTCTCTGGCCGTTTTAGCTCAGGCCATGGCAGTCCGCCGGCATGGAGGTTCCATGATGGTGGTGATGCCCGTAATGGCGGAGGCTCTGCATCTCTTTTCAAGTTATAGGCGAGGCGTTTGTCTTGTCAAATCCTTTCTTCGCGCCGTTCTTAGACCTCTATTGAGCCGCCGTACTCTGCTCGTGAAGCAATTCAACAACATGCTGGAAGAGGCGATTGCGAAGGTCAAACCGAGCCGATGCAGCCGTGACGAAGCGAACATGCAGTTCGACGCCAGATCCCGTAGGACGAAGACTCACGACGGGCGCCACGCTGAAGCGGTTCAAGACCTCGCGCTGGCTGCCTCGTTTCCACTCCTGCTCAGCTCGGCGAGCGTTCTCTGCCGTCTCGTCTTCTACAGCTTTTTGAATGCGCTCCATGATGGTGTGGATGTCAGCCGATGCAGGCACGTTGACCGCAATCTCGTCCCACATCCATTGCCCGGCAGTCGAGAAGTTGAAGTACTGCCCGCGAATCGCGAAGCTGTTCATGAAGGAGATATGCCGGCCGGTCGGGTGTCCCTGATCGGCCGGGCCACCGATTTCAAGCAGCGTTGTGCTCAGCAGTCCAACTTCCGCTACTTCGCCATTCACGCCGTTGATTTCAACCCAGTCGCCAACGTGAATGCCTCGCTTGCGCATCAGCACAAACCAGCCGATAAAAGCCAAAATGTAATCCTGGAGTGCGATGGTCAGGGCGGCAGTGGCTAAACCCAAAATAGTGGGCGTCTGCTGGGGCATGCCGAAGATCACGAGCAGGATGAGCACAATGCCCAACACTTGGACGCTCAAGGTAAGAATGCCACGCAGCGTGCGCATCTGCCTGCGGTCGCCGGCGGGACGCGCCATGATGCGGTGGATCAGCGCGTCGCACAAGAACATTGCAATCAAGATCAGAAGAATGACCATGAACGAGCGCAGGATCAGATGCAGCAGGATCTGATGCTGAACCTTTACCTGCGCCAGCCATTTGGCATAGACATTTGCGAGCTGTTGCTCAGTCTGGATGCGGTCATCATAGATACTCAATACCTGCCGCTCGGTGCTGCGGTCTTTCAGACTCGCAAGCTGTGCGGTGCGATCCTGTGCGGCGCCCTGCGCATTTGCTGCATTTGCTCGGGCCTCCAATGCATTGTGTTCGATAGTGAGGCTGCGCACGGTATCCTGAGCCTCGGCGAGAGCCTGCTCGATTGACGCTTGGCGATCATTCTGGCTGAACCACGCCGCAATTCGTCCTGCGAGCGTGCGATGCCGTGTGGTAGAAACAACCGCGGGCTGCTCGCCGGCTGAGGTTTGGCTGTCGTACTTGCGCATCGAAGCTTCGTGCGCAGTCAGCTCGTCTTGAATCTCTCCACTGTTATCGCCAGAGGCGCGCTGGAGATCGTCTTGCGCGTCGGAGAGCTCATCGGTGTCCAATCCAAGCTGAGCCTTGGCCACGTCAAGATCGTTGTTGTCCGAGTCGTCTTTCGCTGCGCCATTGGCTGCCGCCTTCGCTGTCAGACTATTGACGAGCGCCTGGTCCTGCTGTTTGAGCTGTTGCAGCTGCGCGATCTTCCGCGACAGGACCAGTGCCTCACCAGTCAGCGTGCGATGCTGCGCGGCAAGGCTCGCGAGCCGCAGTGCTGCCGCGAAGGCTTGGTCGACCTCGTGATCAGCGAGGCGCTCTGCTTCCCGTGCGTACTCGTTCTCTTCGGAGCTCACTGCAAGAGGAGCCAGCGCAGACGCGGTTTGCCATGGGCGCAGATCCACAAGAGACTGCGATGCGCCCGATGTTCTTCCCTTCCCATTGAAAGAAGGCAGATGCGCCATAACGCCGCGCGTTGTCCAGGAAAAGACGATGCACAGAACCAGCAGCCCGAGAAGCGTGCCGAGCAGTATGATCCTGGTCTTGCCGAAGACACGCGCGTGAGCGTTTCCCTCAGCTGTGGGGTCAACGTGGGGATTTGCCATATCTCTATTGTGGCAGGCCCATTGGAGAGATTGCCAGTTCAAACCGTTCCGTTCGATCTAGAAAAACGCGTAAGCCTAGCTTGGACAACTCGTTTATTTCTGCTTGCAAGAAGAAGCAGGGCAGGCAGAGAATGAGGCCGTGCGTGCCCCAAAGAAAGCTATAGTACTGACTGCCATTGCGTTCTGCACGCTGCTGGCCGGAGCGGCTCAGAGCGCGCAAGGGCCGACGCAGGCGACGAAGACGCACGCGGCTCCTCCGCCTGAGGTGCGCATCGATATCAATCGCGCCAGCGCAGATGAGTTGATGAAGATTCCGGGAATGACGCCAACCTGGGCGGCCCGCATCGTGCGTTTCCGGCCGTATCGCACCAAACAGGATCTTGTCGATCAAGGCGTAGTTACCACCCAGGTCTACGACCGGATCAAAGATTACGTGATTGCGCACCGCGAGAAATAAGAAACCGCCTCACCTCGGCAAAGATGAGGCGGTTTAACCTGCGCATCCTTCTACGAGGAAAGGGTCAAGGCCTCCTCTTCGCAATCCTCCGCCGGCTTGCGGGGTGTACGGCGGCTGAGCATGCTGCTCAGAATGACGTACAGCACCGGAATGAAGATGAGGTTGAGAACGGTCGAAAATACCATGCCGCCGACGATCGTCGTGCCCACAGAACGGCGGCCTAATGCGCCGGCGCCAGTGGCGAAGACGAGCGGCAGCACGCCGAGAATGAAGGCGAACGACGTCATCAGAATCGGACGCAATCGCAGTTCGGCCGCTTCAATGGCGGCTTCCACAATGGAACGGCCCTTGCGGCGCAGTTGCTCAGCAAATTCGACAATAAGAATCGAGTTCTTCGCTGAGAGGCCGATGAGCATCACCAAGCCGATCTGGCAGTATACGTCGTTCGCAAAGCCGCGCAGCGATACAAACCCCAGTGCGCCCAGGACGGCCATCGGCACTGCCAGCAGAATGATGAACGGCAACGCGAAGCTCTCATATTGCGCCGAGAGCGTGAGATAGACGACCAGAATGCCAAGGCCGAAGATAATCACCGCCTTGCCGCTGGATTCGATCTCTTCGAGCGAGAGGCCGGTCCACTCGAAGCTCATGCCCTGGATCATATTCTTCTTCGCGAGCTCTTCCATCGCCTTCAGCGCTTGCCCGGAACTTACGCCCGGTTGCGGCTGACCGTCGATCTCTGCCGAACGGAAGAGGTTGTAGTGATTGATGACCTGCGGACCCGAAGACTGCTCGATAGACACGAGATTGTCGAGCGAAACCATCTGTCCCGAACCCGAGCGCACGTAGAACTTGCGCAGATCGGCGGGTGTCATGCGGTCCTTTTGATCGGCCTGCACGTACACGCGATACGAGCGGTTGTTGAAGTCGAAGTCATTCACATACGCCGAGCCCATGAAGACACCCAGCGTCGAGCTGATCTGGTCCATCGACACATTCATCGTCTTCGCCTTTTCGCGATCGATGGAAACCAGAAGCTGAGGATCATTCGCCGTGTAGCTCGTATACAGGTTGGTAATCTCTTTCGACTGCATGCCGCCACCGACGATCTGGTGCGCAACGCGGTCCAGATCGCCCAACGTATTGCGGCCCAGGTCCTGGAGTTCGAAGGCGAAACCGCCGTAGCTGCCCAGACCCTGAATCGCGGGAGGCTCGACCAGCACTACCAGGCCACCGGGCACGCCGAAGAGCTGTGGCGAAAGCTTGTGCTGAATGTCGGCCGCGGTGTGGCCGGGTCCTTCTTTCTTGCGCGCATCCTGCGACTTGAGCGGCACAAAGATCAGGCCGAAGTTCGAAGCGCTGCCGCCGCTGAGGCTGAAGCCCATCACGGCGAAGGTGCCGTAGACATCCGGATCTTGGCGGATGAGCTCGGTGGCTCGGTTCGCCACCTCGCTGGTGTAACTGAGCGAAGCTCCCTGCGGCGTTTGCACGATACACATCAGATAATTCTGGTCTTCTGACGGCACGAAAGCCGTCGGCACACGCTGATACATCCACACCGTAGCAGCGAGACCGGCAACGAACAGCACCAGCAGAACGTAGCGCATGCGCAGCACGACATGAATGATGCGTGCATAGGTTCTGCCCAACCAGGCAATCGTTGCGTCAGCTCCATGAATGAAGCCGGCGAAGGCGCGTGAAACAGGGCGGATGTGCAGGAAATCCAGCTGGTGCGGGCGTTCTTCTTCACCGCGCAGGAACAACGCCGAAAGAGCAGGCGAGAGCGTGAGCGCGTTGAAGGCCGAGATCGCGATGGAGAACGCGATGGTGAGCGAGAACTGCCGGTAGAGAATGCCGGTGGTGCCGGGGAAGAACGAGACCGGCACGAACACGGAGATCAGCACCAGCGATGTGGCAATGACGGCGCTGGTAACCTCGCTCATCGCGCGTGAAGCAGCCTTGTGCGGGTCGCAATGCTCCGCGGCCATGTGGCGCTGCACGTTTTCGATCACCACGATGGCATCGTCAACCACAAGTCCCGTAGCCAGCGTGATGCCGAACATGGTGAGCGCATTGATCGAGAAGTCGAATATCTTGATGAAGGCGAAGGTGCCGACAAGCGAAACCGGAATGGTGACGGCCGGAATAATCGTCGCGCGCCAGTCGAGCAAGAAGAGAAAGATGACGGCGATAACGATGAGGATGGCTTCGCCCAACGTGCCGACAACCTCTCGGATCGAGTCGCCGACGACGGTTGTCGTGTCGAAGGGGATCACGTACTTCAGGCCCGGCGGGAACGACTTCGCTAGCTGGTCAAGAGCTGCCTTGGCATCGCGGTCCACCTGCAGCGCGTTGGCGTTACTCAACTGCTGCACGCCCACGCCGATGGCGTCCTGGCCGTTGTAGCGCAGGTCCATCGCGTAGGTTTCGGCGCCCAGATCTGCATGGCCGACATCCTTCAACTGCACAATGCCCGAAGCGTCGTTCTTCAGAACGATATCGTCAAATTGGGTGGGATCGGTAAGCCGGCCTACCACGCTTACGGTGATCTGATATTTCTGGTGCGGATCGGACGGTGGCTGACCTACCTGGCCTGCCGGAATCTCGACGTTTTGCTCAGAGAGCGCATTCACCACGTCAGACGCGGTAAGGTTGCGCGCAGCCAGGCGATCCGGATCGATCCAGATGCGCATCGCGTATTTGCGCTCGCCGAAGATCAGCACATCGCCGACGCCCGGAATGCGCTTGAGCGCGTCCTTCACATAGACATCAACGTAGTTGCTGATGAACAGATTCGAATACCGTCCGGCCGGGTCCGAGATAAACGCGGCCGCGAAGACGAAGTTTGAGTTCGCCTTGGTGATGGTGACGCCGGTATTTTTGACAGCCTGCGGCAAGCGGCCCTGCGCAGACGCCACGCGGTTCTGCACGTCGACTGCCGCGATATTCAGGTCATAGCCCGTGCGGAACGTGGTGGTGATGGTGCTCGTTCCGTCGTTCGAGCTCGTCGACTGGATGTAACGCATACCCTCCACGCCGTTGATCTGCTCTTCCAGCGGGATGGTTACGGCAGACTCGACCACGCGCGAGTTGGCGCCTACATAGTTGCTCGAGACCGTCACCTGCGGCGGAGCGAGCTGCGGATAGAGAGAAATCGGCAGCGTCGGGATACACACCGCTCCGGCAAGGATGATCAGCAGAGCGCAGACAGTTGCAAACACCGGCCGGTGAATGAAGAAATCAACCACAAAACCCCTCGCAATTCTTGGTTGCGTTCCGTACGAAAGCCCTGAACCTGTGAGACCGTTAGCTTCCTGCTCCCTGAGCAGACGGCGGCGGACCTGGTGGCAGCGGAATCACGGGTGCGCCATCCACAAGAAACTGCGTACCCGACACGATCACCTTGTCGCCATTTTGCAGACCGCTCTCCACGGCATAATCGTTTCCTACTGTGTCGCCCACCGTAATGGGCTGCTGTTTGGCGAAATACTTTCCGCCCTGGTTCTGCGCAAGGTAGATAAAGGCTTGGCCGCCTTGCCGCGTGACCGCGAGCACGGGAACCACAGCCTTCGGTGCAGTACTCCAGGTAACGCGCGCCCGGATCAGCTGCGCCGTGCGCAGAATTTCAGAGCCCGAATGAACCGGGGCCTTTACCAGAATTCCCTGCAGCCCGCTCTCGACCTGCGGTGAGATGAAGTCGACCTTCGTTGACTCAATCACTTTGCCATTGCTGTCGAGGATGTCCACCGGCAGACCCATCCGCACATCGCCGGCCCGCTCCGTGGGGAGATAGATGTAGGCTTCGAGGTCCTTGTTCTCATCGACGGTGGTGAGCACTGAGGAAGATCCGCTATTGGGCGAGACATAATCGCCCACGTGCACCGGAACGTCGCCCACGATGCCATCAAAAGGTGCGCGGACGGTGTAGTAGTCCAGCAATTGTTCCTGGGTTTTACGTGCTTCGACCGCTGCTTCGTAGTCGGCCTTGGCATTGTCGAAGGCCTGCTGCTCCTGGTCGTAGACGTCGCGGCTGGTCACGCCGGCATCGAACAGCTTTTTCTGCCGCTCCACCTCGACCGTGTGGTAATCAAGCACAGCCTTCTTCTGCCGCTCGGTAGCGCGAAGGGATGCCACATTCGCCGTCTGCTGCCGCGGATCGATCACCATCAGTTCCTGGCCGGCCTTGACGTGGTCGCCCGATTGCACGCGGATCTCGGTCAGGATGCCGCTTACCTGAGGCATCAACGTGGCCGAGCGGCGCGATTTGATGGTGGCCACGTATTCACTGGCCTGCGGCACCGGCGCTAATGAAACCGAAACCGTTTGTACGGGCAGCCCTTGCATGGCCCCGCCGCCGGCCGCCTGCGCCACCGGCTTTTTCTGGCATCCGCTCGCGCCTAGGGCGAGCACAAGTAGACAGCCGATCCCGTAACTGCGTCTGAATATTCGGTTGGTCACCTTAATTCTCTTCCTCTACCGGAACCTGCTGCCCCGGTGTTTTTGTTCTGCGGTCTTCAGGACCCGGGGGACGGATCCTGTAAACGACTCGATTGTGGCCTCGTTTGGATTTGTAGTACCACCCCGGAAGACCTTCTGCCCGGAGCGGACAATCGATGTACGAAAGCGCTTGGCTAATCTGACGCCGCGACCCCGCCTCGCGACGCAAAATTTACTTGCTCGGTCGCAAAAGGGGACCAAAACAGGGTCGGGGAATGCCCGTTCCTCAGAATAAATCGAACGGGCGCTCCCCGTGTGCTACGAAATTCGAGCCGCTGTGGTTCCCCGGGGAAATCTAAGCTTCTGGATCACTTACGCGGCGTGGCACTACGAGCCAACCCCCGTGCTGAATTGCCGGCGGCCGGTTATTTGGCCCGGCTCGATCCTCCCATTTTCTCTCCATACTTTAGACCGGTGCTCCTGCCTGGACGTAAGAGCTCTGAGCAGGAATAGTTTTGCGCGCCTGGGCCAACCCTGGTTGTTGTCCATAGCAGACGTGGGTGCCCCTGGCCCTGCCCCAGAGAGCAAGTGAGGCTGGCGCTGCTCTCTGGGCCAAGATATTTACTACTAACTTGTCCTTGGGGCATTAGGCAGGGTCGATGAGTGGGTACACTTTGACACCACCTTAGCGAGTTGATAGCCTTCCTTAAGGGCGCATTCGGCCGTCCGCGCCGATTCCTGCCTCCCGCACGTCCCCGTCGTCTAGCCCGGCCTAGGACACCGCCCTTTCACGGCGATAACACGGGTTCAAATCCCGTCGGGGACGCCAATCAATTCAATAACTTACGCGATTGAATGATTTTCTCGTACGTCCGTTTTGTTCCAATAAGAGCGGTGCTCTCTGTGTGGTTGAGTTGTCGTCGAGCAACATGCTCACGAGACGGCTCTGCGCCTGGCGCTTCGCCTGCGTGACAGCTTGTGCGTAAAGATTCATCGTTACCAAGCTGTTTGCGTGCCGCAGAAGTTCTTGCACTGTCTTCACATCTTCGCCATTGGCCTTGAGAAGCATTGCGTACGTGTGCCGGAATGTATGCCAGCCGACCCGGCCTTGAATGCCCGCCGCCTTCACCGCCGGCTGTAAATGCCAACGGTTCAGCGTCCCCGGCCAATAGGGCTGCACGCCATTGGTGTGTGGACTGGCAAAGGCCCAATCCTCGGGACGCGGGTACGCGCAGATGGTTCTCCAATTCCACAACGCATCTGCCAGACGCGAATCGAGCGGCACTGGCTTACGGCTGGCCTCGGTTTTGCACTCGCCCACATGTTGCAGCGAGATCGACCGTGAGACATGGACCTGAAATTTCTCAAAATCAATGTCCGACCATTTGAGCGCCAGTAGTTCTCCCACCCGCAATCCAGTCATCACATCCACCAACACCGCAGTGCGAGTCGGCTCCTCCAAATAGAGAAGCAGTTCCTCCACTTCATCGAGAGTCAAGACAACCGGAATGTGCATCCGCTTGGAGCTTTGACGCACCTGCGTGATGGGATTCCGTTCGTGCCACTCCCAACGAACTGCGTGATTGAAGACTGCGTGCATGATGTTCCGGATTTTTGCCTTGTTGCCGTTCGAGAGAACGAGTGAACGCAGCCACTCCTCGACGGCAACTGCTTTGACATCCTTCAGTCGGTAGTTCCCCCATCGCGGCAGAATCCACTTCCTGAAATAGCCCTTGTACGTTTCGCAAGTCGCGAAGGTTTTGTTCGAGTCCTTGCCGAGTTCCTTCTCCTGATAATGTTCGACCAGCGTTTGAACAATGATCGGTTCGAAATTGAAGCGAGGACTTTCAGCGTTGATGTTGACCAAAAGAGATGCAACGGCTCGTTTCGCTGCGGCCTCATTCGGATACTGATCGAGACTTCCGACCACCAGACTGCGCCGCTTCCGGTTGCCATCGGGCATGGGCTCGTACCATCGATACTCCCAAACGCGTGGCCCCCGTTTACGCTCCGCAAGCTGGAGATTTCCCTGTTGATAGCGTGTCCGTCTCATTTCTTCTCCGTTTCAGAGTGGTGAGGCGGCACGGATAGCTACTCTCAGCCTACCGTCCCTGTGTGTCTGCGTCGAGATCGTCTTCTGCGATGGGATGAGGGAAGAGATCGGAAGCTCGAAATCGCCAGAGCTTGCCCACTCGCAAGCCAACGACTACACGCACAACGTGCGTAACGCTGAAGAGTTTTTGGATGGACCTTAACTATTGCGGCTGCTTGTTCGCTATCGAGCAGAGGTTCGAGGCGATGGGGGAAATCGGACATGGCTCGTATGCTCCTTGAACCCACAATGAATCGAACCGAAGAATGTGTCTAGCCCGTTGATTGTGGGGGTTTTTCATCTCACGGATGGACGCATCGGAGCGGAGAGGAACGATTGGAACGTAGAGGTGCAGGTAGGACAAATTAGACGCTGGTTGTTGCAGTCATTTTCGATTACATGAAATCGAAAATGATTTCTGCCCCGGTCTTGTACTGGACAAACCCTGCCGACATTCCCCGGATTGATGGAGCATAGCCGAGGCGCGGGCGGAGTCAAGGGCGGCGGCGGCGCCGCGAAGCGGTCCAGGACCCTTGACACCGCCCTCTCCGCCTCGGCACGCAATCCCAATATCCGGGGAATGTCAGTATTTCCTCGACCGGAGTGGGCTGGGCCATGCGAAGGCTGAGTGCAGTCTATGCAGAACATCGCGAGAGAAGCGCCGATCAGTGCATTACCTTGAAGCTACTGAAGGAGCCGCACGTGTGCTCAAGGGCGGAGCAGGAAACCCTGCACATCCTTTGCCAGCGCTTTCGGCGCCAAGAGTAGGGCTCCGTGATTCAGCCCGGCCAGCGATTCGTATTCGGCAGTCGGAAGAATTTTCACGAGCCCTTCTGCTCCGCTGTGAAAGAACGCCTCACTTTTGCTGCCCACTGCGACCTTTGTCGGAAGCGACGCTTTCTTCCACCGCTCAATCGGAAGGGGCTGGCCCGCCTGGGTGCCGTCCAGAATGGCTAGGTCGTATGGAATGGTGTGCGCCATTGCGCACATCTTGGACCATCCTGGCATCAGCAGCCGCATGAAGGTCACTCCGAACGACGGAATCCCCATTCCTTTTGTGAAAAACAATCGCACTGCCTCGCTCCGGTGGCCAGTCGCAACCTGACGATCAATCTCGCCAGCTAACGACGTGTCCATCGGCGGGCGACTGGAATCAACAATGAAGGGAGGCTCGAACATGTAGAGCTTCCGCACCTTGGGGTCGAGACGCGCTGCGGCATCGAGTGCTAGCACGGAGCCCGACGAACTGCCGAACAGGAAGGCCACACCTCCGCTTGCGTTCACTAGCGCCTCGATGTCATCGATCTCATTGTCAGTCTTGTAGGGACTCACATCGCCGCTTGTGCCGCGGCCCCGGCGATCGTAATTGATGACCGTGAACCGGTCCGAGAGATACCGCGCGAGCCGTCTGTTGCCCGATCGGTCAGCCAAAGCAGCAGAGACTAGAATGAGCGTTGGTCCGCTACCGCTCTCTTCATAGGCGATGACTGTTCCATCCTTGGAGATAGCGGTTTTCTGCACTGCTCCCATCGGGTCTCCTTCGCTATTGAATTCGAGGCGAATTCCAAGGAACATTCCCAACAGTCCAAGCAAAACCAAACCGGCAGTTCCCAGCAGCATGTTTCTTGCCAGTCGGCCGCTTCCATCAGCTCGGCTCGTCATTGCTTATCCTTCCCATGGAGTTCTTCTCACTTGAGGCGTTCCAGGACTTCGGCCAGCCGAACATAGGATCGGCGGCACCCTTCTTTTGCTACTGTTCGTGGACCTGATGATCAGTTCAACTCAGACTTACCCTTGTGGCTCCAAAACATTCCCAGGCATATAAGCCGGGAATCTGATCTCGACCTGCAATCCACCGCTATCGATGTTGGTTGCCGAGATACTTCCACCATAGAGGTTGGCAATTCTCTTGCTAATTGACAGTCCGAGCCCCGCACCACCTTGTTTGTGAGAGTCGGGAGACGCAACCCTGAAAAACGGCTCGAATATCTGTTCCAGCGAATCCTCTGGAACGCCCGTCCCCTCATCGGTTGTCGTGATGGCGAGTGAGGCAATACCAGTTTCCTTTGATTCCGTGATGTTGACCTCGACAAGGCCACCGGGACGTGTATGCCTCAGGGCGTTGCGAACGACATTCTCAATACAGCTATGAACCAGAGTTGTATCGGCAAGCACAAGGCGATCGAACAATCCCGTCTGCACAACGGTTTTGTTTGCTGCGATTCCTTCGAATGACGCATCCTTAACAATCTGCTGTACCAGCCGGCCAATGTGGACACTCTCGCGCCGCGAGTTTTTCTCGGTAGCATCGATGCGCGCAAGTGTCAGCAGGTCGGCGATCATCTTTTCGAGCGTCTTGATGTCGGCCTGCATGCGAGCTGCCGCACCCAGGTCTCCCCGCTGTACAAGCTCCGCAGACACGCTCAGGCGAGATAATGGCGAGCGAAGTTCGTGTGAGATGTCGCGAAGCAGCAACTTCTGTTGATCGAGGAGAGTCTGTACCTGCTGGGCCATCCGATCAAAGTCTCTTCCCAACAGGGCTAACTCGTCGTTACGACCTTCGAGGGCCGGAGACACGCGGGCCGTCAGGTCGCCATGCGCGATAGCCATTGCCGTCTTTTGGAGACTCCGAATCGGCTTCGTAATGCTTCGAGCTAACAGACCACAAAGGGAACAGCAAATCAGCAAGGCGATTCCCGCTCGGAAAACGGTTGTATCCGGATCGATAAAGTTGCCAAACATCCTGACACGTTTTACCCGCGCAACGAAAAAGTATTCGTTAGTTCCTCGCTCCTCGCGGACCACACCGAGCCAGGGGCGGTCAAAGGCGAACTGAGATTGTCTTGTGGCCTTTGCCTCGGCGAGCAGATCCACGGCATCGCCTGGTACTGGCGTTTCAGTGAGGTTCGAGTCGCCTTTCAGAAGTGTCGCCGTGATCTGCGAATCCTCTTGAATATCGGACAGAAACTCGCCTAGCCTTCTTGGCCCTCCGTCTTCGTAAAGGTCGACAGCGGTTTTCGCATAGAGATCGAGCGAATGCATGAGCCATCGATGCGATAGGGGTCGGGCATTCGTGATTCCGGTGATGACGGAGAGGCTAATTACGGTCAGCGCCGAGGCTAGGCAGAACGTCAGAAAGACGCGCACGAATAGACTACGCACGTAAATGTCCCGTATAGCAATATCCCAGACTGCGGATACTGCGAATTCGTTCGTTGCCTCCCGCTTGGGTTCCCAGTTTCCGGCGCAGGCTACTGATGTGGTTGTCGATGGACCGGTCAAAGAGACCAACAGGTCTTCCGAGTACTTGCTGAATAAGTTCTTCTCGAGTGACACATTCACCGCTGCGGCGAACAAGAGCGACTAGAATGTCGAATTCGGCCGAGGTTAAGGCAATCTCCTCCTCATCGCGGAGAACACGCCGAGTGGAGATCTCTATCTTCAAATCCCCCGTCAACAATGTGCTGCCCCTTCCTCCGACGCGGCGCCGCAACACTGCACGAATGCGCGCGACTAATTCTGCCGTCACAAAGGGCTTCGGAATATAGTCGTCTGCTCCACCCTCAAGACCTGCGATACGATCTCCGGCGTCACCACGCGCCGTGAGCATAATGACCGGAATATCAGACTCTTCCCGAATCTTTTCGAGCATCCTGCGGCCATCACCATCCGGCAGCATGACATCCAGAACGATGAGATCGTATCGCTTCGACGAGATTTCGACGTTGCCCGCAGAGACGCTGTTTGCCGATGACACCGCGATCTGATCCATCGCGAGCAAGCGGGTCAGCGACTCGCACAGTTCAGTATCGTCATCTACTAATAGGATTGTGGTGTCCATATAACGGTTCCAATGGGATCGATCGTTGCTCTGAATTCAGTCGGCCGCGGAAAATGATCTCTCCACAAATAGAAGACGGTTGCCAAACGGATCGATGACGGTCATAAACTTCTCGCACCATTCTGCCGCTTCGATACCAGGTCTCATAAAGGGATTTGGACGCTCAATGATCTCTTGATGGAGTTCCTGCAGATCGTCAATTCCAATGAACACCTTTGCGCACGGTGATCCGTCCCCGTAGTGCTCCGTTAAATGCAGAACGGCCCTATCTCGGCTCACCTCCATTATCGATGGGCCGCCGTTCTCCGGCCGGTGCTCCCAGTTGAGTTGAAATCCAAGCCACTGAAGATAAAACGACTTCGCCAGGCCAACATCAAAAATGCGCAGGGCAGGATGGCACGCTTCCAAAATCATGAGGGACACTCCTGATTCGATTCTCCGCAATGCGGACGTCAAGCTGTTTCCAAGTATCCCTTGCATCTCTCATCCGTACACGTCTTCCGACAAAACTTTACACGCGCTCGACGGTTTCTTCACTGTGGGTTGCCCTAGATTTAGGGAAGGAGGTTTTATGCAGTTGAAGGTCCTCATCGTCGCAAGTCTCGCCGTCGCGAGCTTGTCCTATTCGCAGATCGCATTTGGTCAGCAGGCTTCCCCGCCAAGCAGTGACCAGGCAATCCCCAGCACATCTGTTCCAACAACCACCGGGGGCTGGCCATCCCCTGACGAGGCAGTTGCTCGACTGAGCACTAAACTGAATCTTTCAGACGATCAGAAGAGCAAGATAACGCCCATCATCGCAGACCGGCAAGAAAAGATGCGGGAACTAATGGCTGACTCGTCTGGGCGCAGACTGCAAAAGGCGAGGAAGGCAAAGTCGATCATGTCCGACAGCGACAAGAAGATAGAAGCACTGTTGACCAGCGATCAAAAGAAGACGTATGAGCAGATGAAAGAAGAACGTCGCGAACAGATGCAATCGCGAATGCAAGAGCGTGGCAATGGCAATCCGCAGCTTTAGCTGCGGATTGCTAGTTCAGCCGGGTCAGCGGAACGATCGGTATGCCATCACTCCATTTCCCCATTAGCAGTAGGCTTCGATCTTTGAATAATTGGTCTCGAGGTGCATCTGAAAAAGCTGCTATAAGCAGTCGATCGAGAAGGCGCCACGTCCCCACATAGTCGAATGCGTCAACTACTCCGATATTCATCGTGTTTCTGCTTACGCCTGGCCTGACCGGATCTTTAGCAAATGAGCCGTCTGCATTCAGTACCGCCGTTGGGGTGAAGTGATTGGCAACCAACGCGGGCGATCCATGACTATCGCTGTGAAGCATGAATAGAGCCTTATTCTCTGCGGGCACCGAAGTCGATTCATGCAGGATGCGCTCACCGTCAAAGGTGCCAACAGAAGTATCTTCCTCGCCCACGAGAATCAGAAGGAGAATATCGTTAGGAAGGGTACTCAGATCCGCTAAGGGTACGGATGCCACACCGCCGCGACGGCTGTCGCCCGGTTCAACGGGCATCAAAGCCTTAATCTTCGGAAGTCCCCCTGCAGATGCCCGTGCAGCTATGCCGGCAGCAACCATGCCGCCTGCCGAGTGTCCAACGACCGCGATCCGATCAAGATCTGCATGAACGCCACCGGGGTCGGATTGAAGAATGTGTAGCCCCGCCTTCACTCCCGCCAGGGCGTTGGGAACGAATTCGCGCGTTGGCACTCGCAAGTTGTCCTGATAGTTGGGCCACAACACGATGTTTCCCCGAGACACCAAGTGATCGATCCATGCTTGGTATCCCCGCGGAAGAAGTGCGGAGAAACCGTGACAAAAGATCACGACGGGCGCCTTCGCCGGAGCGGGCTCCGATGGCAAGAATAGCCATCCTCCTTGCGCGCCACCCGGAATCTCGATCCGCATAGTTGACCGAGAACTCTTCGCGCTTCCACCCGGACCGAGAAGTGGCTGTTCCGGTTGCGCCGGAGCCGACTGTAGTGGTCCTTGAGTATTTTGTGCGGAAGCGGTGCTCGCTCCGACAAAGATCATCGACATTGCTACTGCCAATGCACACGTGAGACGCATTCGGTTACCTCAGGCTGATTGAATTGCTCGTGGATATCGTTGAACGGCGTGCTGCCCTAATGGTGCACTGTCCGCAGCATCTCTTGAGTAAGGATTTGTCTAGATCGCCCTAGCTGTGAACTTTACATTTCCTTGCAATTCGCGGGGCGACTTGGGGCGACAATCGGCGTTGTAACAATCGCACGGTGTGATGTCCGTGACACTGATTCAACGAGGTACAACAATGACTCCCCAACGCACTTTCACCATGCTCGCAATCGCCCTTCTGATGGGTACGACCTTCTCGCAGGCCCAGGGATTCCGCCACAGGTCAACTGTCGGCCCGCGAGGAGGTACGCGCAACGTAACTCAAACTCGCGGGAACGGCCAATTCTCAAGCACACGCCAGGCGACTGGTCCCAACGGCGCAACCTATACCAACCAGCGAACAGCTTCCAACGGGCAATACTCCGACACGCGCACGGCAACAGGGCCAAACGGAGGCTCATACACATCGCAAAAGCCGATTCAAAATGGAGAAGTGAACAGCACGAAATCAGTCACTGGTCCCAACGGCGGAACCTACACCAACCAGCGAACAGCTGGCAACGGGCAATACTCCGATACCCGCACGGCAACAGGACCCAATGGTGCCACCTACACGTCTGAACGCTCGGCACAACCAGGAGAGCTGACCAGCACCAAATCCGCAGTCGGTCCGAATGGTGCAACGTACACCGATCAGCGTACCGTCTCGAATGGGCAGGTCACCAACTCCAGAACTGTCACACCGGCGCCCCAACCCTGAGTCGGCGAGAACCAGGAGTCTGAACCCAACGGCGCATCAGTATTAGCTCGATTGCTTTGGAGCATACCGCAGTTCAATTGCGATACGTCAAAGGAGCCCAGGGCGCCGTTGTGGGTCCAGTGAATTTCAAGCGATCTTGAGAATCTCCTTCAGAACATTCCCCGAGCATCTTCTCGCCCCGCAGCCCGATTCAAGACGCGGCCTTCCCCCAACTTGATGAATAACGAATGGACTCTTTGAATGGCTCAGCTTAATGAATTCGCGCTTGCGAATCAAACCTCTTCACACTTCGGCCATGCGGCAGAAGAGTTCGCCGCTGTCGCTTCGAGTTGCCGACCCTATGTCTTCCGATTCTTGTTGGCATCCCTCCGCGATGCGGACCTCGCGGAAACGCTCACGCAGGAATGCCTTTTGAAGGCGCACCGTCACTGGTCGAGTTTTCGAGGTGAGTCGAACCCGAGAACATGGTTGATCCGGATAGCTGCAAATCTGCAAAAGGACCACTGGCGCAACCGTCGCTTGCAATTCTGGCAGCGGACCAAGATTCATTCAGTGGACTTGGATGACGCCAGTGACTGGCTGCCCAGTAACGAGAGTTCTCCAGAAGAGCAGGCGTCTGCACGTGAGCGCGTGCGCCTGATTTGGAGAATTGTCGACAACCTGCCGGAGCGGCAACGAACTGTATTCCTGCTTCGGTATGTAGAGGATCTCAAGATAAGCGAAATTGCAGACGCTGCCGATCTCAATGTGGGCACGGTAAAGGCGCATCTACACCGTGCGTTATGCCGCGTTCGCGTCGAACTCGAAATACTGAACAAGCGGCTGCCGAGGGCGGTTCATTCGGACAAGATGAGCGAAAGCACCCAATACCGGTCCTACATTTCTTGACATAACTCGGTTTTCACTCGGGTCAGACTGAACGGGTGCATCGATAGTTGGTTCCGTCGACAGTAGAGATCCTGTCCTAGGACATCGATCAGCATCGAGTTAATACATTCGAGGGTTACATGAAATCGCAACTTCCGCGGACAAAATCTCATCTCCGAAATCAACCCTTATTGGTTCCGAGTTCGATTATCCAGAGGATACGCGCCATCATTGCCATGGCTTTGATCTATAGCATGGTTCCCTTTGGCGTCGAGGATCTTCACGCGCAAGAGGTCAAGCCTGTACGGCCCCAATATTCTCAAATCCCTCCTGGGCAACTTGACCAAATCGTAGCGCCAATCGCACTTTATCCGGATGCCCTGGTCGCCCAAATTCTCGCTGCGGCCACCTTCTCCCCGCAGATCGTGGAAGCAGACCGGTTTGTGCAAAGACATGCCGCCATGCCCCAACCGGAGTTGGCACGCGCTGTGGACGCTCAGCCATGGGATCCAAGTGTCAAAGCTCTCACGGCATTTCCCTCTGTTCTTTCGAACCTCGACCACAACCTTGAATGGACTGGCCGTCTAGGTGACGCGTACTACAACCAGCCTCAGGACGTTATGAGCGCCGTGCAAGAGATGCGCCAGCGTGCCTATGCCGCAGGAACGCTCAGAACATCACCCCAGCTAAGTGTGGTCTATCAGCCCTCGAGCATTGTGATTCGGCCCGTCAATCCAGCTGTTGTCTACGTGCCGCTCTATAATCCGTGGGTCGTCTACGGCGCTCCGGTACCGATCTATCCTGCTTATTACTATGCGGCACCGCCGCGTCCAGCTGGTGTGGTTGCCGCTGCTGTAGTCGGATTTGCGACAGGCGTCGCGGTCGGTGCTTTCCTTTCCTATGGCTGGGGATGCACCCATTGGGCCCCTAATTGGTATTCACGCACCATTGTTTACAACCACACAACTTATATTTCCCGTAGTGTCACGGTCGTCAATCATGGCTACTATGGCCGTTTCGATCACACCGTGGCTGCACGTTCCTTCAACCAAAGCATAGCTACACGCACGGTGGTCGGCCCACACGGAGGCACCTACACCGATCAGCGTGCCGTAGGAGATGGGCACTACAACAACACCCGCACTGTGACCGGCCCGAACGGGGCGACGTATTCCGATCAACGCTCGATCGGCAATGGTCAATACAACAATACGCGGACTGTCACCGGGGCGAACGGCAGGACCGCAACCGAATCGACATCTCACTACCCAGGTGGGAAGTCAACGACCATCACGGGGCCGAACGGAAACACTGGAAGCCGAACTGTGACAGGCCGTGGAACGGGTGACCCAACGATCACCCGCACCGGGCCGAGGGGAACGAAGACGAGAACCCGTCTACACCCTCGGTAAATACACCCTGCAATCAAAGACGCTGCCGACGGCGGAAACGAACGTTTTCTCCACTTGCGGCTGTGCGCTCAAAACTACAACCGCGAGCCCAGTAACGATCGCATTCACATGTCCAGTATTCAACCCTGTGACTCAAGAGGAGAAGATGTTCAAGAAACTCGAAACATTCACAATAGCGATAGCAATGCTCTCCGCCCTTGGAGTGTGCGTAAACCTTGCCGGCTGTGGAGGAGGAGGCACCCAGCCGACCCCACCACCAGGAGGCTCATTCGGCAACAGCAGCCTGAACGGAACATACGTAGTTTCCTTTTCCGGCTATGACGATACAAATGGCAACGAGAGCTTCTTTGCCGTACTGGGCACGGTGACGGCAAATGGGAGCGGCGGCATCACCGGAGGAACCATCGATGTAGATGATCCTGCCTTGGGTGCCGCTCTTCGCACGGGCTATGTATTCAATCGTCTGGCGACTTCCGGATCCTACAGCATTTCGGCGGACGGCCGAGGCAGCGGGTCGCTTTCGGCGACCATCAATGGGAGTCACGTTCAGTTTGGTATCGACTTTGTACTGTCGTCCGGCAGTCACGGATTCATCAGCCGATTCGATCAGAACGGCAGCGGCAGCGGCTCCATCGATCTGCAAGCGTCCAATATCGACCAGGCTTCGCTGCAAGGTTCCTATGCCTTCGGACTGAACGGCGTGGACTCTACCATCGACAACTCCTTGTCATCAGTTGGAGCGTTCACACTCGACTCGAATGGAAACGTCACGTCTGGCGTTCAGGATTTCACCGACGATGGAAACTCCAGAGGTCTTCGAGCTCTTACGATGCAAGGCAGTGTAAACGCTGGGTCTCCCGGAATGGCTCAGCTTACAACCAACGCTGCTGGATTCGGCGCTCTGCATTTTGACTTGTTTGCAATTGATCCGACCCACTTGAAGCTAATCGAAACGGATTCGGTCGCATTCCTCTCAGGCGATGCTCTTGTTTCCACCGGCCATACTGCATTCCCGTCCGGCCCGCTTGTGTTTAATTTAGCGGGTGAAGAGACAGCGGCAGGATCGTTTGCCGCCGCAGGGCAGCTTACCTCTGACGGATCGAGCCAGATCACCGGAGGCCTTGAAGACGTCAACGACGATGGCTACGTGTCGCAGGCGCCCAGCATTCATGGCGCATTCACTTCAGACGGTCCACGAACAGCCCTTACATTGAACGGCATCTACAACGGCTATTTCGTCAACAACAGTCTCGGGACCGGCAACTATACCTTTGCAGCTTATCCGTACAATGGCGGCGTCATGCTTCTCGAAACAGATAACGGCGCAGGTAACACGCCAGGGATATCAGGCGGGAACATGTACATACAGACCGCAACCTCCATTCCACAAACGCAGGGGTACGGACTGAATCTTTCGGGTGTGAATGGAAATGGCGAAGTCGATCTGATCTCCGAGTTCTCGACCAACACCACCAACAACATGGCGGGCCTGTACGATGTGAACAATTTCGGCTGGACTATGTCGGGATTCAATCTCGGGAGCGGCAGCTACTCAATAGATTCAAACGGCAGGGGGACCGCCTCTTTCCCAGAATTGCAGACAAGTAACAACTCCATGATCGGCGCGCTCAATCTGGCCTTCTATGTAATTGATGATTCCACCGCGGTTTTTGTCGAGACCGACGGGAATCAACTTGCCACCGGCACGTTTGAGAATCAAGCTCCCACTGCAACCTCGGCCGCACTGAAATCGCATTTTGCACTGATACGACCAAAAGAGACTCTACATACGGCTCTACGGCTCAGCCGGTGAGTCAGTAATCAGGCGGTGCATCATAGGCGAGTGCGCGGGGGAACCGCATCCTCGATACCCCGCGCGCTGAACCGTGGTGCACAGCGCAATTCGACAACAATCAGCCGAACGGTTACGTCTGTGCCTCCTAGACGTTTCTCTTGGGCACGAAGTCAATAAGACAACGATGCCGCTGTAAGAGACACCATCCCTAAGCCCGACGGCTTAGAGATGCAACGCAAAAAACAAGTCCGCGAATGAAGGTCGAACGTCGTTCGACGACATTCGCGTCCTATTCGGCCGCGTTGTCGGCCCACAGACGAGGTCCGTCGGAAGACACGAGCCGCCTCCCGAGTAGTAAACTGCACAGAAATACGAAGAATCGATCCTAACGGGTGTTCCATTGGTCCTGCGTCCGACTGTCGATCCGACACCAGAACGATCCCGAGATAGGATTTGACGCGCGAAGTCTGAAAGTCGAGAATCTCGCGAGGACGAAGGTGCTCGATCCCGCATCAATTGTGAGAAGACAACTTCAGATCGCGTTTGGCCACGCTCGAAAGGTTTTGCAAACCGGCGGATGGGACGTGTCTCGCTTCTATCAGAAGGCCACTCTGCCATAGAAGCTCTTCAACTCCGGGTCGATAATGGACTACCGTTAGCGAAAGTAACCGGCGAGGAGAATGTGCAGAATGGCAGAAACTTCTCCTCGGCGAATCTCGCTCGATGGTTCAGGTTTTGTTTCTAGGCGCCTTGGATCGACCGCCGAGCAGGGGCGACCGACCGACCAAAGATCGTGGCGATTCGAGCCGTGGCACATCGGAGATTCCGCCGAAAACTTTGTCGGCTGGCCAGTCTCCGACCGAATACACGCGGCGATCACGCAGGCCGTTTACACCCTCTTGCCATGCCAGCAGCATCCGTTTGCCTGTGTCCTTGAACTCAGAAAGATCCGTCATTTTCTTTCGGACCAGAGGAACAACATCCGCGACTGAATCGCTGATGCGCTCGACCATTTCGGATTGTTCGCGAAGGGGTATGCCGAACGTTGCGGCGATGAACTTCGACAGATTCTTCCCCGGCGTCCACGTCTTCTTACCGCCGAAGGAAATCCCCGGAGGGTTGTTTGGGTAGCCAGCGTACACGCTCGTAGTGAGGAAGTCGTAGGCAGGCGACAGGTGCACATCCGCACGCGATGTATACAGGAGAGCGATATTCTTCGCGTGACAGTCCGCGTTGCGCAGCGCATACGTTAGCAGCAGGATTGCTGCCAGATGCTGGAAGGTTTCGTACTGGCGATTGCCGGGGACGTGATCGCGAACGGCGCGCGCAATTCGCTCCCATGTGGTCTCATATTTCTGCGCAGGACGCAGGCCTAGCAGAGCACAGAAATCTTCCATTCCCCACAACGGCTGTCCTTCGTCGTTTACATCAAAGCGGTAGACGACGAGAGCATTGCCGTCACGCGACACTTCTGTCTTTGCGCTGGGAAGCACTTTAGCCAGCACCTGCATGCACAGGTACTCATTCAGCGCTGCAAATGGCAGCCTGCCGGAAGAACCTTTAATGATGTGCCGGCGCGTTAGAAGGGTTGCTTTCTGATGCGGGCCGAGTCGCCGGCCAGTAGTAGTTGGTTCTTGCTTCATTTCTTCCTGGGCATCGAGAAACTTTGGCAGCACGCCGGAGACGCCGCTGGTTGCGTGCTGTCGCACCAATTCCGCAAACGCCTCCTCCGAGTTGTCGCCCTGCAGCAGGTCTGCAACTTCAACTGGCTTGGCAGGTTCGTTCAGCTGCGCACCGGCTGCGGCCACCTGTATGCGTCCCACCATGTTTCTGCCCACGACCGATAAGAGCGCGAGCGGACTGGCGCCGACATGGGGACCGAACTGCTCCTGCAGGACCTGCAGCAGATAGCCCTCCGGCAGGTTCATCTGGAATATGGGAGGAAGCTGATCATCCCAGACCCAGGACTCCGTGCGGATAGGCATCGTAAGTGAGACGAAGTCCTCGACGGCTGTGTTCGGCAAATATGTAAGGACGCTCTTGAAGTCGCCGGCCGATTCCAGAACCGCTACTTCACGTCCGAGCACGTAGACCGAGAGTTTCATGCGCCGCCGCGCTCCCGCCGGAGTTCATCGAGCGATCCAGACATGCCGGTCTTCACAAATGAGACTTCCATGCCGAGCACGGCGAGCACAGCAAGGAGCTTCCGAGAGCCGAATTCTGAGACTTGCCCGCGCTCAAAACGCAGAAGCGATTCCGGCGTGATACCGGCCTGCTCGGCCACGGACTTCTGCTTTAGCCCGAGGTCGCGACGAGTCGCCGCAACTGCCTCTCCGAGTTCCTGAAGAGTCCTCATAAATTGATTTATACATCAAGTTAGGTCGAATTTCAAGAGTAAATTGATGTATAAGTCAATTGAGAGTCTGGGAGTCGATGCGGCAGTCTTTTATCGTTCGTGGTGAACGCTCGCATTTGCCCTCTCGTGGCTACGGACCTGCTGGTTTAGGCTTTCCGCGGCCCCTTCGCTTGCCTTTGGTTGGGGAGCTGTAACCGCGGGTACTGCTGATTGTGTTTGACTCACCGGCGAAGCAGAATCGCGGCAGCCCTGAATTTCTATGCCGCCGAACATGCCCACGAGTAGTGAAGCCCCGGCCACCATGGGAATCCAGATGCGCAGTAGATCGCTCTTCCACTCGTGGAGAAACGCATCCAAAGTCTTTGTTCGGCTTTCCACCGAATACTCCACCCTTTGATTGGCGCGTTCCACCTGAGCCACAACGCCTCTATGCGAGTCCGTCAGTTTGTGTAATGCACTTGAAAGCTCATCCTGTGCGCACGTCATGGTTGCACTGATGGTTTGCAGTGCCTTCACTGTGTCTGGCACACCGCATTGGAGAAAATGCTGGCGCAGGCTCTCGCCAGGCATCTTGGCAATCTGCTTCGGGTCGAGGCCAGCTTCAATCTCGCTTGGCAAATCGGCGATCCGCGACTCCAGCTCGTGGACATAGCCAAGCATTTTCTGCTGGGCTTCATCTGAGAATTGTCGATGAATCTCCAACAACTCCTGGAAGCGTTCGCGCTCATCAGCAATATCCTTCGGAGTATGGCGCGTGAGCAAGGTTAGGATGCCCATCGCTTCGAGGATGCGCAGCATTTCATCGTCGGGGCTGAGCCCTCGGGTATGAGCAAGCACTCGATAATAAGCAGCCTGTAATTCGTCCGGTACAAGGCGGGCGAGAGAGTCGAACGTCGTCGGCTCTCCCCCGGGCATGACTGCGAGGTTTGACGGAACTGGAGTTGTATTCACGGGAGAAACACCTCCCGCGCACGGTCGAATTCCGAGAAGAGCCGCCGTCGATAGCTCTGCGCACGCATGACCAGAGACGCGCGCTTCAATTCATCGACTGTGGCTTTGCGGTCTGGGACCTGACCAAGCTGAATTCCATGCTGGCGAAGCGGGTTTTCAAGTTCGGCAAGGCGGAATTCCATTTGTAGGACTGTTGGCGCGAAGGCTTCGCGAAACTTGCTGGCCTGTTTTGTCGAGTGCCAGTACGTGAAATCCGACAATGCACTGGTCGCATTCTCGACGATCACGTATTCAACCTTGTCCTGAAGTCGGTTCGCCCAGGCCAGGATGCTTTCCACGCTTGCTGGGTCTGGTGTCACGACACCTACTGCAGTAAAACGAACGCCCGTGGCCGCGACATCTTCGTACATGGAATCGAACCAGTCTGCGGCAACTTGGCCCGCGCCAGCTTCCATGTCAGCAAGGATGATGGCAAGACTTGAACAATCCGCTGAGCAACTATGCCTTGTCGAGCTTCGACGCCCGGCAAAGATTGGTTGTGAGCTATCTATATCCGCTTCCGATTGGCAAAGGCCAGCTACTGTTGCATGGCTTGAACAGTGCTGCTGATGCGGTGATCGGCGGATGGGGATTCAACGGGATTACGACCTTCCAGGAAGGATTTCCTCTGGGCCTGACAGTGACTCCGAACAACCTGGCAACCTACACTTTCCAGGGCAGCCAACGGCCCAACGTTGTTCCTGGATGCGGCAAGAAGTTCGGTGGCTCGATCTACAACCGTTTGGGAGGTGCGGGTTCGACGAGCGCGTATTTCAATACGTCGTACTTCGTCGTGCCACCGCTATTCACTTCCGGCAACGAATCGCGAACTGACAATCAGCTGCGACAACCCGGAGTTGCAAATTGGGATCTGGCAATGTACAAAAGCGTACCTATCCACGAGAGAATTTCATTTGAATTCCGGGTCGAAGCCTTCAACGCATTCAACCGAGTACAATTCGGATCCCCGGTTCAAACTCTGGGAAGAGCGACTTTTGGCTACATCAACGCAGTACAACAACCCGAGACTTTTCCAGATACCTGGACGGGTTCTCGTTCTAGCTGCGAAGTAAGTCGTACCTGCCGCCCTTTCGGGCGGCAGGCTTTTGCACCGGCCAGATCTCGACTGACTTGGCGAGTGACTTGCCGAGGAGGTTCTTTTCAGGCAAACTGAGCCCGCGGTTCTCCTGCAGAGGGCGTTCAAGTCCTGTCCAATGCGTGCTCTCATGTTTGCTGGGGTCATTCTGTTTGCCATGGGCTTTGCAGCGCGATATGTAGATAACCTTGATTGCCCGAGGCACGGCTTGGTAGCCGCCCACAATCCGGCCTCTAACTCTGGAAAGAACCAACCCGCACCGACGTATGTGGGTCCCGAGGTTTGCGGCACATGTCACGCAACAATCGCAGCCACGTACGAGAAGACCGGGATGGGACGGTCGTTTTATCTGCCGACAAAGTCGAATGAGATTGAGAGATATTCGACCGAAGGAAACACCTTCGTACATTACGGCATCGGGGACGCGTTACATGCCCAGCGCCCATTCACATAAAATGAGTAGCCGGCGACAGAGAGCATTATCCGAGGCGTGGAGCCTGGCCGCCGCTGTACCGCTTTGTGCGGCTGTTCAACGCTGTCCATACTCAAGAGATTAAGAGGGATCATCATGGGATCAGAACCAGAGCAGTCCACGTCAAACTCCAGCACATCCGCGATCGGAAGATGCTTTCATCCAATCGATCGCCGCCGCTTTCTCCAGTACGCAGCATCGGTCGGAGCAGTTGCCAGCCTGGGTAAGCGCGCATTCATAGCCGCGGCTCAAAGCGCGACTGATGCTGATGCATCATCCGACTCGCTATTGCCTGACGGCAAAGCATTTGCTCATTGGGAACAACCGCTGAAATTCACCAAAACTTACTTCGTTGACAATAACAACCCTAAGTCCGACGACAATGGTCACGGTACACAGGCACGCCCCTTCCGCACCATCAATAAAGCTGCACAGCTGCTCCAGCCCGGTGAACGCGTAGTGATCGCCTCGGGGACGTATCGCGAATGCGTGCGCCCGGCGCGGGGGGGCACGAGCCCGACACAAATGATCAGCTATGAAGCTGCTCCGGGGGCGCAGGTCTACATCAAGGGTTCTGAGGTGCTGAGGGAGGGGTGGGTGCAAGAGACAATCTCGGCGGGTTTTCCTGGATTCGGCCAAAACAATCAGGCACCTGCGGTCACCGCGTGGCGATATGAATTCAAAGGCTCGATGTTTCCCGATGCTTACAATCCATTTGCACTGCCGAGTCTGATGGGCCAATGGGAATGGCTTGATTCCAAGGTCGTCGACATGGGGCCGTACGTCCGGCGGCGGGGGCTGGTATTCGTCGATGGCAAGCCGCTGGAACCTGTGGAACAGCAGCGGGAACTGGCGTTGCCGCACCTGCAGCCAATGCCGGATTTCACTGTGCCTGCGCAGCCTCAAAACGGACTGCCTGCACGTCGGCGCGGCGGCCCCATCATGCAGGAAGTTGGCGGCTCTCCGAACGCCCGCGTCTGGGTCAATGATTCAGGAACCGCGATTCATGTTCGTCTGGAATCTGGAACGCCGGCAGATCACATCATCGAAGTCACCACTCGGCAGCACACATTCATTCCAGCTGAGAGCGGAATCGGGTATATCCGAGTGAAGGGAATTACCTTTCAGCATGTGGGCAATGAGTATCCGTTTCCTCAGTACGGGATGGTTTCCCTCGCCGGCGGCGATCACTGGATCGTCGAGGACAGTACTTTTGAATGGGCGAACGGCATGGGGATTTCGATTGGCAGAGACAGTGATGCGGGTTTTGCCAAGAACGCAGGCGCGTCGCAGATTTTGCGCCGCAACACTTTCCGCTATTGCGGCGTAGAAGGTATCGGCGGCATGGGAACCAGCGACACTCTTATCGAAGATAACCTCATCGAGTGGTGCGGCTGGGCCGACGCCGAACGCGGCTGGGAAGCCGCGGGGGCCAAGTTCCACCGGGCGCACAACATGCTCTTCCGCCGCAATATTGTCCGCCACATCCGCCATGCAAATGCTGTCTGGTTCGACAGTGGCAACGTCAATTGCCGTCTTACCGGCAACATCTTTGCCGATACCGTGACCGTCGGCGCTGCAGTTCACATGGAGATGAACACGGCGCAGAACCAGATCGACAATAACATCATCTGGGATGTTCGGAACGCCGAGCCGGGGACGCCGGGTCAAAGGGGATGCGCGGGATCGGGGATCTTCGACAACGCAACCGACAAACTGATCATTGCCCAGAATCTCATAGGAAAATGCGATAATTCCGGCATCTTTGCCATCACCCGGCCGGATCGCAGGGGCAGTGGAACGGCAGTGGACAACATCGTCTCAAACAATATCTTCGCAAGGTGCGGCAAATCGGCCATTATCTTCCTCAACACCAACAACGAGGCGAACGATAACGTCTACGTGGGAATGCCGGCAGAGTTCCAGGGCTTCTATCAGGGCGACTCGAAGGCCTACATGGACCTTGCCGAATGGCGCGAGGCGCACAGCTGGGATAAGAACTCCATTGTGGCTGATGCACAAATCGACTTCAACCCTGTCACTTTGCAATTGACGATAACCAGCAGCCAACCCCTACCGAAGGTTGCGGTCGTGAACCATATTGAGCGCGATATTCTCGGGATCGTTACTGGCGAAAGCAGAGTTCCGGGTCCGCTTGCAAATCCCAGTGCAAAACCGATCTGGCAGGTTGATCCGAGGGCCGATCTTCGGAACCAACAGTCATGAGGGGCGGGCGGGTCTTCGCGAGAACTGGACTCTAGAGCTGCAGCGGACTCACGTAATGAGATGGAGTCGCCGCGCAGAGGCGAACAAGCTCGCCAGAACGAGTAGAAGGCCATCCCATTAGGTCAGGTCGGCGATCACCAAAGCTCACCAGTTCGCCGGTGTCGCTGACTAGCCCTCCTCGACTCGCCATTCGAACATTCGCGTTCGAACCGCAGGAGTGGGCCGATGCCAAATCTGGTTGGGGACGCGAACTGAGATTCGCCGAACGTCGCCCGATTTTGCTCGGTAAGGTCAACCTGTGTGATGCTTCCGACTCAACACGGCTACGCAAGCTCTTGGTGTTCGCGGTTGGCCTCCCCGAGACTACTGATTTTCGGGCACGCGCAATGACGTCAGGTAGGCCACTAGATCATCGATCTTTGTGTCGGTGAGCTTTCCCTGGTAGGACGGCATCGGAGGCGGAGCGACAAAGTGGCCTTCTTGCACCTCGGAACGCGAAAATGCCACGAGCTGACCACTGGAATCCAGCATTTGCAAACTGAATGGGTCTTGATTGAGTAGCTTCCCTCGGATTGTTTTTCCGCCGCGCATGACAATCTCGTAAAGGAGATTCAGAGACTCGACTTTTTGTGGCGGGTTCAGCAGCCACTGCCGCAGGCGATCCGGGGAGAGTTGTGCACCGATGTTGCTCAGGTTCGGAGCCTCGATCGAACCCGACGCACCCACCCGATGACAGGAAAGACAGTTTCCGGGCCCTTCAAAGATCGATTTTCCCGTTGTCGGATTTCCAGCGATCGAATTGGAGCCCGACGGACGGCTCTGTCCCAATCCGAGCGCAGCTGTAGCCGTGGCGGCGGTCAGAAGCAAGTATGGGGCTAAAACCGGTCCTCGCATCGTAGTCACTCCTCAAACGAAGCAGCCTGTCCGGCTGCCTTTCAGCGCAATCCGAAAACGAAAAGACAGTTACCAGCATTGATGGCGATGTATTGTTTGCCGTCAATGGCGTAGGTCATGGGATTCATGATCATCGGCCCTCCCAGATCAGCTTTCCAGAGCAGGGTGCCGCTGCGGGCGTCGAGAGCGACAAAGTAGCCCTCGCGTCCGCCGGTGAACAAGACGCCTCCAGCAGTGGTGAGGATGCCTGCTGCGCCAGCAGTAGTCTGCCATCCGTAAAAAGTATGAAGGCTGTTTCCCCAATCCAGTTTGTACTGCCAGCGGAGTGTCCCCGTTTGGGGATCGAGGGCTCTCACCGCGGCGTACTCGTCATCGTCGGCGCCGACCGCCATCGGCGTTCTTTCACTACGATTTTGACCGCGGCCGTCGTAGCGGTCTCCGTTCTCATACTCTTTCACGTCACCCTTGACGAAGAGAGTGGAATAATTTTCGCGGGCATTCACGTAGAAGAGACCTGTCTCGGGATCGAACGAAGGAGCGAACCAATTGGTGCCTCCCTGGTTATCGGGGTGGATCATGGTCCCGGTGGTGCTGGATTTCGCCGACGGTTTCAAGATTGGACGTCCTTGAGCGGTAAAGCCATCGTTCCATGTCTGATTGACGAAGGCTTTTCCGAGCAGGAACTTTCCCGTCATGCGGTCGAGCACGTAGTAGAAGCCGTTGCGGTCGGCCCACAGGACGACCTTGCGGGGCTCGCCTTCCCAGTTGATGGTGGCCAGCACCGGAGTTTGAACGGCATCCCAATCGAACTCGTTGTGCGGGTTGGCCTGGTAGTACCACTTCAGCTTGCCGGTGCTGGCATCGAGGGCAACCATGGAGCAGGTATAGAGGTTGTCGCCAGGGCGAACATCGCCGTTGTAATCCGGCCCTGGATTGCCGATTCCCCAAAAGAGAAGATTTGTGTCCGGATCGTAGGAACCGGTGAGCCATACGGATCCGCCTCCGTGCCTCCATGAGTCGCCGCCCCAGGTTTCGTGGCCAGGCTCTCCCGGGCCAGCGGTGGAATTGAAACGCCAGAGCAGTTTTCCGTAGTGTGCGTCGTAGGCCGCAATAAACCCGCGAGCGCCATACTCTCCGCCGGCCCCGCCCACAATCACCTCGCCGTGTACTGCCAGTGGCGCGATGGTCATGGTGTAGCCCTCGGCGTTATCGGCCACCTTCACGTTCCAAAGCAGGGTTCCGGTCTTTGCGTCGAGCGCGATCAGGCGATCGTCCAGAGCCGCCATGTACAGCGTGTTGCCGAGTATGGCGAGCCCGCGGCTGATCAGCCCGCAGCACAAGCCGTGCTGCACTTGAGGGGTATATCGAAAGATCCAGAACAGGCGACCTGTGGTACCGTCCAAGGCGACCACGTCATCTCCCTGCATGGTGTAAAGAACGCCGTTCACGGCCAAAGGAGTGGTTTCGTAGGGATCAAGCCAGCGCGCCTGGAAGATCCACTTCAGTTCGAGATTGTGCGCGTTGTAAGGGGTGATCTCCTTCAGCAGGCTATGGTGCTGGCTGCGATACGATCCAGCGAAGGTGAGCCAGTTCTCCGGCTCCGCGTCGGCATGGATGAGGCGCTCAGGAGTCACTCCGGCTGCAGGGTCGGGCCAGGCATCTTCCACAGCGGCCGGAACAGAGAGAGCAGCAGGACTCGTCGCTGTCACCTTTCCGGTTGCCGAGCTGGAATCCGCGGGTGCGGCCTCTCCTTGGCCGAAATGGGCGGCGAGATAAGCGATCAGTTCTTTGACCTCAGCATCGCTGCCCACCGCGCCACGGGAGATCATGTCGCGCACGGTATCCGACCACTGCCGCGCATTTCTGCGCTGCCTGGTGATATCAGTCAAGGTATGGCATCGCGTGCACATGCGCTCGAGCACCTGGCGTCCAGGGCCGGCGGGGAGGTCCATTTGTGTCTGCGCAATCGTCGAAGCCGCGCTGACCGCCAGAACTAGCACTTGCAGTGAAACGCAGATACGCCTGAACCACATCATGGCTTGATGATTCCTCTCCCGACAGTCAGCAAAAATTACGAATCGACGCCGACCCACATGCATTTCTCTTTGCAGGAGAGCCGGGTTGAGATTTTTCACCGGGCCATTGAAGACGTCAATCGCTGTTCCACCCATCACCTGCTCGCATGCCTGCAGTTCGAGCTGCAATGCCCGACACTTAGCTATTTCAACGGGCACATTGCTGGGCAGATCGGCGCTCATCATCACGCGATCTGGTCCGATGGTTGATGACCTTGGCCTTCGCCACGTCCATCCTCCGGAGTTCCAGTTTTGCCTCGCACCGTTTCGCGTAAACGATACATGACGTCAGTGAGAATTGTGAATGCATCCATTGCGTATAGCGCAATGGATGATGCGATTCTTGCGCACGAGCTCTTGACAGTCCCACCACCGGAAAACTATAGTCCTGCCTCGTTCAAGGCTCTATAACGGCTGCATCGATGTGAGGATCGTCCGCCTGCGCAAGGTGATTCAAGGAGGTCCGGCTCCGGCTGACAACATCAACCTCCGTTTTCAGCTCACCTACCAAAGCGAAGAAAAACGCCAGTTGTGGATAGCATCCGAAGTGCATGCCAGAGTCGGAGGGCTCATCGAGAATACTTTGCTTGACCAGCGTTAATTGGTATTGCTCACCGATAGCATGTGAGAACACGAAGCAGTCCTTACCGGACCAATGGAGATGCGCTTTTGAACTTCGAGGAATACACAACATGTCCATGAGGGAGCATTTCCAGGCTCGGGGCATCGCGAAATCTCCGAGTTCGATGGCGCGGACGTCGAAGGCGCGCCCTGCCCTGGCTTTATTGCTGAGCTTCTTTGTCAGCCCTGCGCCAGGCCTTGCCGCAGATTTTCCGCAGGCTGAGATATCGAACGGGCAAATCACGGCGAAGCTCTATCTGCCGGACGCCGAGACTGGCTTCTACCGGTCCACTCGCTTTGACTGGTCAGGAGACATATCCAGCCTCCAATACAAGGGGCACAGTTTCTATGAACCCTGGTTTGACATCGTCGATCCGAAGGTCATCAACTTCGTCTTCCGGGGACCGCAAATTGTCAACGGATCTTGCGGTGCACTCGAAGGGCCGGTGTACGAATTCCAGACCCCTTTGGGCTGGGACAGCGCCAAGCCCGGCGGGAAGTTCATCAAGATTGGAGTCGGCGTACTGCGCAAAGAGGATGGAACCTACAACCGCTTTTTCCCTTATCAGGTTCTGGACCCCGGCAAATGGACGGTCAGGAAACACAAGGATCGGATCGAATTCCAGCAGGTGCTCTCCGCTCCGGACCTGGGCTATGCCTACGTCTACCTCAAAGTCGTGCGGCTTACCAGGGGTAAACCGGAGATGGTGATTGAGAGCAGCCTGAAAAATACCGGGCAGCGCGAAATCGTGAGCGACGTCTACGCCCATAACTTCACAACGATCGACCATCAGCCCCCCGGGCCCGACTACCAGGTCAGCGTGCCGTTCCAGATTCAGGCGGCTCCCCAACGGAATAGCGAACTCGCCGAAGCCGAGGGCAACGAAGTCGTCTACCATAAAGTGCTCAAGGACGACGAGCAGGCGGTCGTCTACATGCGCGGATTCAGTGACAGCCCGAAAGATAACCGGATCACGATCATGAACAAGAAAAAGGGCGCGGGAGTGAGGATCAGCGGCGATCGCCCGCTCCTCAGGGAATTCCTTTGGTCAATTCGCACCGTGATTGCCGTTGAGAATTATGTTGCCGTCGATGTCCAACCCGGTGCCGACTTCACCTGGAAGAACATCTATGAGTACTACACATTGCCACCGGCGCAATGAGTAATGACCGGGTCTGAACAGTGGTTCCGGAGAACTGCTGCGGCTCCACTTCCAAATGAGCCGTCACCTGTGAGGCTCTGCAGGCGTCCCTGGTTCATGCGCGCGCCTTGACTGCCCGGATGCGATGGCGAGGGCTGAGGTCTGCAGGCCGAGCAACAGGCATGATCGAACGATCCGAAATCCGGCTGCGCACGTGATTAAATGTTGGTTCATCGCCTTGATCTCTCCGGAGTCAATACGGTCGGGCGTCTTCGGTCACGCCGGTCCAGTCGTCGGTCCGGAATGGGCCGGCCGGCAAGCCCGCCTTGTTGAACAGAATGGCGGGAGGATTGGACTGCCAGTCATACCGCACCGCAACCGGATTCTGCACCAGGCTGGTAGAGACGAGCACCGCATCGCCAAATGCGTGCGCGTCGGCCCAGTACCACTTGTGATCGGCTCCGGCTATCTGAAATGCATCGGGCTGGTAGTTCATCACTAGGCCACCCTCGATATGCTCGAAATGCAAACGGATCGCTCCGTTCAGGTGGTCCCATGAAGCGAGGGTGGGGCCCTGATAGGCAACCTTCTCTCCGTAATACTGCCCCAGTGCGCAAAGGGCGAGGCGGTCGCCTACCGGTTGCTTCACGCGCGGATGTACTGAATCGGCGTCGCCGGTATCGACAGTGATCGCAAGGCAGGTGTTGGGAACTTCTTTTGCGGTGATTGCCTGCGACTCCCGGATTTCGGCCCAGCCATCGTCGACGGGCGTGGAACTGCGCTGCCCGTTGAAAGGCAGGCTGACGATGTAAAAGGGGAAATCGCCCTCCTTGAAAAGCTCGCGCCAATCCGCGATCATCGCGGGCAGAACTTTGCGGTACTCGTAGCCACGCTTGGCGTTGGCCTCGCCTTGGTACCAAATGGCGCCGGTGATTGAGAGCGAACCGATAGGCTCCAGCATGCCCTTGTACAGAACAGACGGAATTACCGGCCAGTTCTCATACGAGACAGGCAGGGGATGCGGAGGACGCGCGTCGACGCTGACTTTGGCTTTCCACTCCCCTGCAAGCGGGATGCTGCTATTGTCCCCAAGCACCAGGTGCAGGTCGGAAGGCTTGCTCATGAAGCCTCCATCCGATCTCAACCTAAGAATGCGAATTGCGATTTCGTTCTTCCCCGGCTTGAGAACGTCGCGCAGAAAATAGTGGCGAGGATTCTCGACCCACGCGCTGCCGCCGACATACGTGCCATTGATCCACACGGAATCCATGCGGTCGACAACGCCGAGGAACAACATGGAGCGGCCGGCCGGGAGCGGGTCAGGTAGCGTGATCTCTTTTCGGAACCAAACCACGGAAGGGATATCGCCAACGGCGAGTGGGCCCCACCCGTTCATAATGTCGACGGCCTTCCAATTCGAATCATCGAGCGCGAGATCGGACCAGTGCTCTTTCAGTCCGGTATCGTACTCTTCATACCAATGCGTGATGTAATTCCCATATTCGGGTGCGTTTTCGTCTGCCAGCTTGTGCAAGTAGCCGAGCGGGACGTCCAGGCCGCCGATTTTGCGTAGCGCCTCCTCGCTCATCCATGTCTCCGCAGGTGTTCCGCCCACGCAATCCACTACGAGCCCGATGGGGATGTGGAGGTCCTGTTGGACGCGTCGCGCAAAGTAATACGCGACCGCCGAAAGACTTGCGGCGGTTTGCGGTGACACCGCTTGCCAATGGCCGTTCACCACGTTTGTGGGCCGGTACGCTGCGTGTTGCGCAACCGTGAAGAAACGAATCTCGGGATAGTTTGCCTTCTGAATCTCTTCATCGGCGTTGAGTACGCCGCGCATCGCAAACTCCATATTCGATTGCCCGCCACACAGCCATACGTCGCCAACCAGCACGTTGTGAAACTCGACGGTCTGACTATGCCCCGCAATCTTCGCCGTGTAGGGACCGCCTGTGGGAGGCGCCTGGAAGGAAACTTGCCAGCGGCGGTCGGGGCCTGCCACGGCCGAGGCCGTCGTTTCGCCAATCTGGACGGTGATCTTGTCGCCAGGATCGGACCAGCCCCATATCCGGTCTTCCTTGTTGCGTTGCAACACCATATTGTCGCCAAAGATCGTACTGACGAACGGAGCTGGGCTTGTCGGAGCAGGTTCCTGCACTAGCTGAGCTTCAGCGCTGTTTTGCAGAGAGGCCAGAACTCCGGCAGCCGCGGCCACCAGAAAAGCGTGTTTGAAAAACACGAAGACGAACCTCCTGCCGTTGTGTCTGCGGATCCGAGCGATCCGCAGTTTGCCTGGGCCTCTAGACATAACCGCGATAAGCCTCCTGCTTGCGCCTGAAGGTCATCTTTCCCCTGACAGGATGCAATGGTCTGACACCGCAAATTTGCAGAGAAAGCCAATCGGCTCTTTCGAACATGAAGCCTATCGTGCAAACGTGCACTTGTAAAGCGATTGATCTGTGCCTCTGAGTCCGGAAATCCTGCATGCAGATAAATGAAAGGACTACGTTCCATTCATCTTGCTGCAGCAAATAACCTTGCTCATCAGCCCGATACGGAGCCGAGTTCGGGGTGGCCGACGCGTACACTTCAAAGCAGAAATAAATTGCTTTACTACTGGCAATTTGTGGTGTTGACATCCGCCGGACAGAGTTTGTATAAGGGAGCGCGTTCACGAGATACGCCGTCAGATTCTCATAACCGCGAGGGTCTCGACTCTCGGCTGAGCTGAGACGGGCGGTACACACGATGAAATCACGAATGAAGCTATCCGTGCCGGCGAATAGGTGTGGGACAACTTCGGAAGTCACGGAGTGTTTGTCGGCGGCACGACCGACAATCCGAACGTCGTGGACAAGGAAGCCGGTATGTTATCGCTCGAGGCCTTTCTTGCGCTCTATGAAGCCACCAAGGAGACGAAGTGGCTAGAGCGCGCCGAGACGGCTGGCGATTACACCGAAAGCTGGATCTGGATCTGGAACGTGCCCATGCCGATTGGCGCGGACGAGGCGCAACTGCAGTGGAAGCGCGGCGTGCCGACAGTGGGGTCCAGGGGATTTCTGCTCGCGGGCCGGGAGGTGTGGACGAATATCTGGATTGGGCTGTACCGCAGTTCGCCGAATTGTATGAGGACACTCACGACGAGCAGTACCTGGCTGTTGCGCGCATTCTCCTGTTCGATATCAAGAGCATGCTGGCGCTGCCCGGACGCACGTACGATTTGGATGGACCCGGCTGGCAGCAGGAAAACTGGGGAATGGGACCTGGGCGCAGAGGTTTTGGATCGCATCGCAGCTGGCTGCCATGGGTTTCCGCCAACCATCTGCATGGAATTACCGGGCTCGAAGAATTCGATCCGAACCTGTATCGGCGACTCACGAATGGAGATTGACCTTGATGAAACCTGCGTTCTTTTGTGCTCTCGCCCTAGTCCTTGGTTCCGCCGGGGCATTTGCCGATAGCTCGCGATTGCCTGACGGTACCGAATTTCCGATTTGGGAGAAGCCGCTGCATTTCACCCAGATCTACTATGTGGATTGCAATGCGAAAAATGCTGACGACAATGGCCCAGGCAGTCACGACCACCCCTTTCGAACCATTAACCATGCGGCTCAAGTCCTCCAACCCGGCGAGCGCGTCGTGATCGAATCGGGAGTGTATCGAGAGGCCATTCATCCGGCCCGTGGCGGCACCGGCCCGGACACGATGATCAGCTACGAGGCCGCGCCGGGCGCAAGCGTGGTGGTGAAAGGAGCTCTTGTAGTCACAGGATGGCAACCGAGCGAAGGCTGGAATATCGGTCTCGATACCGAGACGCACCAGCCGGTCAAAGCCTGGGAGCTGCATCTCGGTCCCGGGCTTTTTCCAAGCGGCTACAATCCGTTCGCGCTAGATAATGTGACCGACGATCGCTACTGGATCAACTATGCCAAGGACAACATGTGGAATTATTTCCGCCGGCGCGGTCTGGTCTTTGTCGACGGCAAGCCGCTGGAGCCAGTCGAATCGCCGTCGGCGCTGGCCGGTCCCTCGCCGCGATCGCTGAATTTCTTCAGCGACATTCACTGGGCGCCACTTTTCCAGGAGTTCTCGCCGTATGCGGGCAAAGTTTGGGTTGAGTCCGACGGCCTCACACTGCACATCCGTCTGGCGAACGATGATGATCCCGCCAAACACGTCATTGAGATTACGAATCAGGAGTCGGTTTTTTCTCCGGTTAAACCCTACCAGTCCTATATCCGCGTAAAGGGGATTACGTTCGAGTATGCGGGGAACAGCTTCCCTAACCCGCAGAGGGGTCTTGTATCCACGAATCACGGCAATCACTTCATCTTCGAAGACGACACCTTCGAGTGGGCCAACAGCATCGGACTAGATATTGGCAATATCGACTGGGCGGCTGCGCGTTCGCCCGAGCCAGTCGGCTTCGACATTGTCCGCCACAACACCTTCCGCTATTGCGGCATTGAGGGACTGGGTGGAACCGGCGGGCCGCAGAACGTGCTGGTGGAAAGGAACCTGTTCGAATGGATCGGCTGGCAGGACGCCGCGCGGATGTCGGAGTCCGGCGGCGCCAAGATGCATGTCACCCGCAATCTGCTCTTCCGCAACAATGTCGTCCGCCACATCCGCCACGCCAATGGCATATGGCTCGATATCGGCAACCGCAACGACCGTATTACCGGTAATGTATTCGCGGACATTCCGGGCGATGTGAACCCTCATGCCATTCATATCGAGGGTAGCGATGCGCTCAACGAGATCGATAACAATATCTTCGATCACCTCACCGGCGGGATTCTCATCCGCGACACCAATCACGTGATCATCGCCTACAACCTCTTTCTCGATTGCGCCACTGTCTGTGTCGATACCGTGTCAGGCATTAACGGCCCACGGCCGATTATGGGTCACACCAACGATGTGCACGACTTGAGAGTGTACGACAATGTCTTCTCGGGAATCGGCCGGTCCGCGATCGAGTTCAATAATCAGCGCAACGACGCAGATGGAAACGTCTATGGGCATGCATCGGGCGGCCCGCAATTCATGCAGCCTTATTTGCGGGTCAAATTCCCGGAACCGCCGGAATGGGACAATCTCGAATCCTGGCGCGAGCAGCACGGTTGGGACAAGAACGGAACAACGGTTGAGATTACGGCGACGCTCGACCTCGACTCTCTTACATTGAAGATGACGACGAAAGGCGAGATCAAGCCGCTGCCGGTGTACAGCAACATTGATGTCGATTTTTATGGTCACACAGTTGCTGCCACGGAACGCCTGGCTGGCCCGTTCACGGATCTGACCACCATGACAGATCCGCGCTCCATCGATCCGCGGTAGTTGATAGCAAGCTCCGGAATCCGGGCACTGAACGGCAGCAGGTTAGTGTTTGGCCATATGTCTGCGAGTAATATTGTTGACCGAAGCATCCAAGTACCGCCCGCCGGACCTGAAAATCAGTTCTTGAAGGAAGAATTCGAGGAGAAACGATGCCAATGAACAGGCGCGAATTTATCGCACTGTCGGTCGCTGAAGCCGCGATATTGCAGCAGCAAATAAAAGCCTTGGCCGCTCCGGCCGGAAAGATCCAGGCGACGATCGATGCGACGAAGAGCGGCGCGCCGATTAACCCGATGATTTTTGGCGGTTATATGGAGCCCGCGACGACGCAAGTGTGGGCCGAGATCCTGACCGACCGGAAATTTGCCAACGCGATTACCAGCGCGCCGACACCGGTGCCGGCGAATCCGTTTTTCCGGCGCTTCTTTGGCGAGCCGTTTAAGCCGGTTGGGCCGGAGGGAACGGTGGAAATGGATACCGAGCGGCCCTTCGTCGGCAAGCATAGCCCGCGAGTGAAGCTCGATTCCTCTGAGCCGCGCGGCATTCGACAATCCAGGCTGCGAGTCGGAGGGAATAAAACCTATGAAGGCCGGGTGGTTCTTGCAGGCAATACCGACACCAAGGTTACAGTTCGCTTGGCCTGGGGACCGGGCCCCGCTGACTCGCAATCCATTACCATCCCCCCGCTCGCGCAGCAGTACCAGATTTTTCCGCTGAAATTTACTCCCCGGGCTGAGACAGAAGAAGCCAGCCTCGAAGTCCTGGGCGTCGGAACAGGCGCATTTCACATCGGCGCGGTATCTCTGATGTCCGCCGACAATGTGCACGGATTTCACGCGGGGATGATTCGGCTCTTCAAGGAAACAGGCTTCAAAATGTTCAAATGGCCCGGCGGGAACTTTGTTTCCGCGTACGATTACCGCGATGGGCTCGGCGATCGCGACAGGCGCCCGCCGCGCCTGCAACCAATGTGGTCCGACCGGGTGGAGTCGAACGATGTCGGTCTTCACGAGTTCATTGCGCTATGTCGGCTGGTCGGGGCTGAGCCTGACCTGGCGATCGACAGCGGATTCGGCTCGGCGCGCGAGGCGGCCGAGCAGGTCGAGTACTGCAACGGCTCTATCGAGACGCGCATGGGGAAGATGCGCGCGGACAATGGTCATCCCGAGCCCTTCAACGTTCGCTACTGGACGATCGGCAACGAGATGTATGGTCCATGGCAGTACGGTCACATGTCGCTCGACCAATATTGGGTCAAGCACAATTACATTGTCGAAGCCATGAAGGCGATTGATCCGAGCATCAAGGTCACGGTAAGCGGAGCCAGCATCTGTGAGAAGTCTGTCGGCGGCGCGGAGAAGAAGGGCAACTTCTTCCCGAGTATCTGGGAGCCGGCGATCACTGAACGCCTACCCTACGCGTTCGGATCGATCTACGATTGGGATGAATGGCTGTTGAAGAAGTGTGCCGACAACATCGACAACCTCTCCGAGCACACGTACGCCTATCCCAACCTGGCCTTTAACGAAGAGAAGCAGCTTTATGTGGATGCCCAGGATCCTCTGCAATTCAGGACTCGAAGACTGGCGAACCGCATCGGCGGAGCCTTCGATTGCTGGGACAAGTACGTTGAGAGGATGCCGTGGCTGAAAGAGCGGAACATTAAATTCATCTTCGATGAATGGGGCAATCGTCCACGCTCAACCGACGGCCAGAATCATCCGTTGCCGGGTATGCTTGTGCCGCTCTCATACGCGCTATGCTTCCACGAGATGTTCCGGCACTCCGCTAAGATCACGGCCAGTTGCGCCACCGGGGGACTACGGCTGTTGACCGATATCACCGGCGATGCTGTGGGTCTTCCGGCTGAGGGAGTGGTCATGAAGTTGATGCAGACGCACTTTCTCGAAGCGAGTCCGATGGCCGTCGACGGGGATTCGCCCCAGCAACAAGTACCGGGCACAAATTTCGTCGATAAGGGTCCCACGCCCACTGGAAGCCCGACTTATCCTCTCGATGTTCTGGCGGCGTTTTCAAGTGACCGAAGAAGAATTCTCATATCGGTTGTGAATCCTACGGAAGAAGCGCACGATCTTACTCCGAGGATCAGCGGAGTTAAGCTGCGCGAGCGTGGAAGGCTGTACCAGATTGCGCCGCCGAGCGTGAACTCCGCCAATGAAGCAGGTAAGGAACCCGCGGTCAAGATCGTTGAGACCGAGCTGGCAAGTTTTCCAGAGACTGTGCAGTTCCCACCCATCAGCGTGAGCATTTACGAGTTGTAGGGTCGAGCATCAGCGCCGCGCGGCATTGCTGCCGTCGGGTTCTGATGCCCGCCCTCCGAACCGGACGTGCACCTTTCGTTATGCATCCGGCTCTCCGGGAACACTGATGTATGCAG